>JAEEGL013359339.1_pt1 | contig 36271 bp, 39 predicted proteins | sample 9134231 | NCBI WGS metagenome assembly JAEEGL01 (sample SAMN16246548, study PRJNA631951) | gut metagenome | biome: gut microbiome; feature: rumen; material: fiber-attached | host: Bos | place: Iran: Karaj | collected 2018-10
ATGAAGATGATTTATTTTATCTTGGATTAAGAGGTATAAATAAGATTGAAGCTACTAAGTTATTAGTAAAAAGTTATCTAATGTCAGATATTTGTGAAAGTGAAAATAATTATATTATTGATTTAACTAAAAAATATTGGAGGTGATATTTTGAATCGTGATGATTTTGAAGTTTTAAAAGAAAATTATATATATTTTGATAATGGTGCAACTACTTTTAAACCAAATATTGTTCTTGAAAAAATAAAAGATTATTATACTAAATATACTGCTAATGCTCATCGTGGTGATTATGATTTTAGTTTAATAGTTGATAATTTATATGAACAAACAAGAAAAGATATAAAAGAATTCATAAATGCTAAAAGTGAAAAAGAAATTGTTTTTACAAGTGGAGCTACTATGTCTCTTAATCAAATAGTATTTGGATTTTTTAAAAATTATTTAAAAAAAGATGATGAAGTTTTAATTACAAAAGCAGAACATGCATCAAATATTTTACCTTGGTTTGAACTTGAAGATAGTAATAATATAAAAGTAAATTATATACCACTTAATGATGATTATACTTTAAGTTTTGAAAGTGTTTTAAATAGTATAACTGATAAAACTAAAGTAATTAGTATTGCTCATATTACTAATGTAGTTGGTGATGTTCGTGATATTGAAAAAATAATTAATTTAGCTCACTCAAAAAATATACTTGTTGTAATAGATGGTGCACAAAGTGTACCTCATATGAAAATTGATGTTCAAAAATTAGATATTGATTTTTTGGCTTTTTCAGGTCACAAAATGCTTGGCCCAACTGGTATTGGTGTTATGTATGCTAAAGAAAAATATTTGAATAATATGTTTCCACTTTGTTATGGTGGGGGAATGAATGCTAGTTTTATATCAGATGGAACTAGAGAATATAAAGAAATACCATATTTATTTGAAGCAGGTACCCCAAATATTGAAGGTGTTCTTGGACTTGGGGCTGCTATTAATTATTTAAATAGTATTGGTATGTATAAAATAAGTACTTATGAAAAAGAATTAAAAAAATATTTAGTAAATCGTTTAAAAGAAATAAAAGATATTATTATTTATAACGAAAATACTGAAAGCGGTATTGTAACATTTAATTTAAAAGATATATTTGCTCAGGATTTGGCTGTTTATTTAAATAAGTATCATATATGTGTTAGAGCAGGTAATCATTGTGCTAAAATCTTAAAAGATGATTTAAAAATTAAAAATACTTGTCGTATTAGTTTATACTTATATAATACTAAAGAAGAAATTGATAAGTTAATAGAAGTACTTAAAAATCCTAATTTGAAAAATGAATTAATCTAGATGCATATGCATCTTTTTTATATTTGATGTAGTTTAGTAGTTTGACAATAATAAATATTTTTGCTACTATTAATTAGTATAGATAGGGTGATGATATGAAAAAAATATTATTATTTAGTTTATTATGTTTATTAGTAGTTACTGGTTGTGGAAGTAAAAAAGAAGAAAAGAAAAACTTAAAAGATATTGAAAAGAAAATAATTGCTCTTGATAATTTTAAAAATCATGAATCTGTTTCTAAAGATACTATTGAAAAGAAATATAGTATTGATTTAGGAGATGCAGATGTATTAATGATTGCTGCTAAAAAATATGATGATGCAAGTATAGTATTTATTACTGAAAAAAATGATAAAACTAAGACTGAAGTAGATGCATTTGTTAAAGCATATAATGATCAATGGGTAAAAATGAATTACTTTCCAGAACAAAAAGAACTAGTTGAAAAGGCTACATATAAAACAGAAGGTAATTATATAATTTATATTGTTTCAGAAAATAATGATGAAGTTTTAAAAATAGTAAATGAATAAAAATCTATTTTAAAACTTCTTTTTTTGTGGTATGATAGAATGGTAATGAATAATATAGATGTTAGGAGTTTTGTTTTGTGCAATTTAATATAGATGATAAGACATATAATATTGTTATTATAAAAAAACATAATAAAAATACATATATACGTATTGATGAAGAATTAAATATAGTTGTTACTACAGGTATATTTACTACTAAAAAAATGATTATTGATATTCTTGAAAAAAATGAAAAAGCAATTATAAGAATGCTTAATCAAAAAGAAAAAGAATTAAATAAAAAGAATAATTTTTATTATTTAGGTAAAGAATATCAATTAATATTAACTAATTTAGATGAAATAAAATTTGATGGTAATTATTTGTATGCTAATAACAAAAAATTTAATAATTGGTATAAGAAACAAATGCAAACAATATTTAGTGAAAGATTAAAGTATAATTATGATTTATTTGAAGAAAGTATACCTTTTCCAAATTTAAGAATTAGAACTATGAAAACTAGATGGGGAGTTTGTAATATTAAAACCAAAACAGTAACATTAAATAGTTTATTACTTAGATATGAAATTGATAAAATTGATTATGTTATTATTCATGAATTAAGTCATTTAATATATGCTAATCATTCTAAGGACTTTTGGAAATTAGTTTCTAAATATTGTCCAAAATATAAAGAAATGCGTAAAGCATTAAAGGAGTAGTGAAGTATGTTTAAAAAGTTATTTTCAATATTAACTATTTTTCTTTTACTTATTCCACATGTAATAATTCCTGATATGGTTGTTAAAGCTGAAACACTTGGAGATGTAGAACGTGAACTTGAAAAATACAAAGCTGACTACCAGGCAAATAAGGAAATGCAACAACAAACAAAAGAAGAAATGCAAGATACTCAAAATAAAATAGCTAAAGCAAATAATGATATTGTGGTTGCTAATAATGAAATTATTGCACTTCAAAAAGAAATAGAGGACTTAAATAAAGAGATATCTAAAAAAGAATCAGAAATAAAAGAAATAATGAATTTTTTTCAAAAATCTAATGGCGAATCTGCTTATTTAGAGTATATGTTTGGTGCTAAAACATTTACCGATTTTATTTATCGTATGGCAATTTCTGAACAAATGACAGATTATAATAAACGTTTAATTAAAGAATATGAAGAAAAAATAGAAGAAAATAATAAAAAAACTGAAGAATTAGGTAGTAGAAAAACAGAATTACAAAAAATGCAACAAAATTTGGAAGTTTTATATAAAAGTTTACAAACTGATTTAAATTCATACATTGAAGATCAAGTATCTATTGAAGAAGAAATTCGTATGAAAGAAGATGCGATTGCAATGTATAAAGAAATGGGTTGCCAAACTGATGATGAAATAGATATATGTACTAGAGAAAAACTTCCACCAACAACAGAATTATTTAGACCACTTGTATCTGGTTATGTAACTCAAGAATTTGGAAGACCTGATTCATCAACATCATATTTATATTCAATCCATGGAGCTATTGATATTTCAACTTATGACAATAATACACCAGTTTATGCAGCAGGTAATGGACTTGTAGTTGCGATTTCAAGAAATCAATCTTGTGGTAATAACATTGTTTACATTCAACATGTTTTATATAGTGGAGAAACATATACAACTGCGTATTGGCATCTTAGAAGAGTATTAGTTGATGAAGGTGATGTTGTTACTAAAGATACACCAATTGGTATTATGGGTGGTGCATATTATGATTATGATGAATGTGCAATGGGCGCTCATGTTCACTTTGTAGTAGCAACCGGTCTATATTTACAAGATTATTATTATATTTCAACACTTAATTCAAGAAGAATTAATCCTCGTATGGTAGTTAATTTCCCAGATTATGGAGTTGAATGGGAAGATCGTTTAACTAAATATTAACAATATATGACATTATAAAGATTTATAATTATATTGGTGATAATATGAAAGTTAAAGTATTTGATGAAAGTCATGAAAAAGATTTAGAAGTATCTATAAATAATTTTTTAACTGAATTAGAAGGTGATGTTATTGATATTAAATATCAGACATCTATAGGTATTTTTTCTGATGAACAAGTATTTTGTTTTTCAGCTATGATTATATATTGCGAAAAAGATTAAGTTTTAATCTTTTTTTGTTAAAAAAACATAATATTTCTTTAAAAAAAAGGCAATTTAATATATAATATAAATGTAATGTTTATTATTAGGAGGTAAAAATGGATGACGTTGCTTTTTCTTCAATAGAAGAGTTATATAAAAGAGTAAAACCAGCCCTAGTTACAAAATGTAGTGAACTTAAAAGAATGGGTATCAACTATGTAACAGAAGAAGATATATGGAATTATCTTAAAGATAATGTATGGAATAATAGTCGTAATTTACGTTTATTTCATATGGTTGATGATATTTTAAATACCGATAATCTGCAAATAGATGATTATGTAAAAAACAAAATGGGTTCTAAAAATAGAACCGTATATTTTAATGACAAGATGGAGGACGATATAAATGAAAAGTAAAGTATTTAGAAATATATGCTTAGTAGTAATAATATTAGGCATTGTAGGATTAGTATCAATTCCAATTTTAAAAGATATTAAATTTGGTCTTGATTTAAAGGGTGGTTTTGAAGTTTTATATCAAGTAGATACAATTGATGGCTCTGAACTTGATAGTGATATTGTTAACAATACAGCTAAAACACTTAATAAAAGAATAGATGTTTTAGGTGTATCTGAACCAGAAATTGTTATTGAAGGAAGTGACAAGATTCGTGTTAAACTTGCTGGTGTAACAGATCAAAAAACAGCACGTGAAACTCTTGGAAAAGCAGCAAGCTTAAGCTTTAGAGATTCTAGCGATAAACTTATAATGTCTAGTAGCGTATTAAAAGCTGGTGGAGCTAGTGTAGGAAGAGATCAATATGGTAAACCTGCCGTATCTCTTAAAATTTCTGATAATGAAACATTTTATAAAAAAACAAAAGAAATTAGTGAAACAGATGATAAATTAATTGTTATTTGGTTAGACTTTGATGAAAGTAGTGATTCATATAGTAAAACAAAAATGACAACATCACTTGGAGAAACAATTAATTTATGTGGTACTGATGCATCAAACTGTTTGTCAGCAGCAACTGTTTCTCAAGGATTTTCTGGAGATGTAATTATTCAAGGAGATTTTACTGAACAAGAAGTTAAATCACTTGTAGATCTTATTAATTCAGGTAGTTTACCTACTAAATTAACTGAAATATCATCAAAAACTGTTGCAGCATCATTTGGTGATTCTTCACTTACTAAAACATGTATAGCTGGAATAGTTGGCGTTTCATTAATCATTTTATTAATGATTGTTGTATATCGTTTTGCAGGATTTATTTCTGGGGCATGTATTTTAATTTATGCATTTACAACATTATTTATATTCTGGTTAGTTGGTGGTGTTTTAACACTTCCTGGTATTGCTGCCATGGTTATTGGTATTGGTATGGCAATTGATTCTAGTGTTATTAGTTTTGCCCGTATTAAAGATGAATTATCTGGTGGAACTAAACTTCAAATGGCTTATGTCAATGGTAATAAGAGTTCATTCTCATCAATTTTTGATTCAAATTTAACAACTTTAATTGTTGCAATTGTATTATTTATATTAGGTGAAAGTAGTGTAAAAGGATTTGCTACTATGTTAATTATAAGTACTATTGTTACAATGTTTGTTATGGTATTAATTAATAGATCATTATTAAAATTATTTGTTAAAACAGGTACTTTTGATAATAAATTAAATTTATTTATTGGTTATAAAGAAAAGAAAAATAAAAAGAAATTTGAATTTAACTATGTAAAACATAGTAAAAAAATACTAATGTTTACAGTATGTATAATTATTGCTGGTGCAGTAGCACTATTCCGTACTGGATTAAAACTTGGAATTGATTTTAAAGGTGGAACGTCTATTACATTAAAAGCAAGTACTGCTTTTGTAGAAAAAGACTTAAAATCTGATGTTGAAAAATTAGGATTAAATCTTCAAGAACTTGAAATGATTGATAAGAATAATGTAATAATTAAAGTAGAAGATTCATTAGCTCAAGAACAAGTATTGAATTCTGAAAATTATTTTAAAGAAAAATATCAAGCCCAAACTGAAATTGGTGTTGTTTCAAATGTAGTTAAAAAACAACTTATAAAGAATGCAATTATATCATTATGTGTAGCTTTAATCTGTATAATTATTTATATTTCTATAAGATTTAGATTTAGTTTTGCAATTAGTGGTATATTTGCTCTTGCACATGATGTATTCTTAGTTATTGCAGTATTTAGTTTATTAAAATTAGAAATTAATAGTATGTTTATAGCTGCTATATTATCAATTATAGGATATTCAATTAATGATACTATTGTTACTTTTGATAGAATAAGAGAAAATTTAAAAGAAAAAGAAAAAGATAAAATGCCATCTAAAGAAGTACTTGCAGGTATCGTTAATAAGAGTTTAAATCAAATATTTGGACGTAGTGTTATTACTACTATAACTACACTTTTACCTGTTATTGCTCTTATTGTTTTAGGAGCTCATGAAATTATTAATTTCAATATAGCTTTATTAATAGGATTAATAGCTGGTGTATATTCATCTTTATTTGTTGCTAGTCAATTATGGTTCTTAATTGAGAAACATTATGCTGGTAAAACAATTAAGAAAAAATGGTATGAGGAGTAAAAAATGAAATCAGTTAATATTACACATTATGAAGATCTTTATGATGCAGCTAAGTGTTATATTACTAATAAAAAAGAATTAAATTTACTTAATGAAACTTATGAATATGTTTCAAAAAAATATTTTGGTATTAAGCGTTTAACGGGTGATGATTTTATCGTTCACCCGCTTAATGTAGCTTATATCCTTACTGATTTAAAGGTAGATGTACAAACACTTTGTGCTGCACTTTTACATGAAATCTTAAAAGATGAAAAAACAACTAAAGAAGAAATAGAAAAATTATTTGGAAATGAAATTGCTGATTTAGTAGAAGGTATTGATAAAATAAATCGTATGAGTTTTTCTAGTGAATCAGAAAGTATGGCTAATAACAATCGTAAAATATTAGTTGGTTTATCTGAAGATGTACGTGTTATATTTATTAAACTTGCAGATAGACTTCATAATATGCGAACTATTTGGGTTCATCCTGAAACTGTTCAAAAAGAAAAAGCTAAGGAAACACTTGATATATTAGCTCCTATTGCGCATCGCTTGGGTATTAGTAAAATTAAAAGTGAACTTGAAGATTTAGCTCTTCGTTATTATAAACCAGATGTTTATTTTTCTATTGTTGAATCTGTAAACAAAACAAAAAAAGAACGTGATAGTTTAATTGTCGAAATGATTAATACTATAGCTAATATATTAGAAGAAAATCATATTACTGCTGAAATTAAAGGTCGTGCTAAAAGTATTTATAGTATTTATAAAAAACTTGATAAAGGTAAGAAATTTAGCGATATATATGATTTACTTGCACTTCGTGTTTATGTTGAAACTAAAGCAGAATGCTATCAAGTATTAGGTTTAATTCATGCAATATATAAACCACTTCCTAAACGTTTTAAAGATTATATTGCTATGCCAAAACCTAATATGTATCAATCACTTCATACAACAGTTATTGGTATTGATGGTAATTTTTTTGAAATACAAATTCGTACTTATGAAATGGATTATATAGCTGAAAAAGGAATTGCTGCTCATTGGTCTTATAAAGAAAAGGGTAGTGGTTCAAAAGCTAATATGGTAAGTACTATGGAGCAAAAACTTCAATTTTTTAGAGCTATTATGGAATTAAAAGAAGATGCTAAAAATGATGAAGAAATGCTTGATAATTTACAGAATGATTTCTTTAATGATACTATTTATGTATTTACACCAAAAGGTGATGCTTTAGAACTTGCTAAAGGATCAACACCAATTGATTTTGCTTATGCAGTTCATACTGATGTAGGTAATAAAATGGTTGGAGCTATTGTAAATGGTAATATTGTATCATTTGATTATGAACTTCAAAATAATGATGTTGTTAAAATTAATACTAATAAAAATTCTATTGGACCTAGTGCTGAATGGCTTAAACTTGCTAAATCAGGTCAAGCTAGAGGCAAAATTAAAAGTTTTTTAAATCGTGTTGATAGAGAAAATTATTTAAAAAATGGTCAAGAATTACTTAGTAAAGAATTACGTCGTAAAAAAATTGTTTTTTCAGATTTTCTAACAACTGAAAATATTGATAAAATTTTATCAGAATTTAAATTAACAGATATTAATGAATTATATATTAATATTGGTTCTAATAAACTTACACCAATTCAAATAATACATTTTATTAATAATAGTGATATTAATACTAAAGAAGAAATAATATTAAAAAAATCTATTATTTCAAATACAAATATTAAACCAAATAAAAATGATATTATTGTAGAAGGTATTGATGAAATAAAAGTAAACGTTGCTTCATGTTGTAAGCCAATTCCAGGTGATGAAATAACAGGATTCATTACTAAAGGATATGGTATTACTATTCATAAACTTGATTGCCCAAATGTTGAAAATGAAGATGAAAGATTGATTGACGTAAGATGGAATGATAAAATTAATCAAAAATATTTAACAACCCTTTTAATTAGATGTAATCCTAATAATAATGTATTATTAGATATTATAGCTAAAACAACTAGTAATGATATTAATGTTAATAGTATAAATACTATTAATAGTGATAATAATGTTTTATATGAAATAACATTTAATGTCATAAATGTTGAAAGATTACATAAATTTATAAGAGACATAGAATTAATAAATAATGTTAATTCTGTAGAACGTATTATAAAATAATTAAGGGTTGATTTTGTGGGGATAAATAAAAGAATACTTAATTTATTTATTATAATTTTTATAATATATTTAATATATCAAAGTAGTGGATTATGGATAAATGTTATAAATTTATCTAAAAAAATAATATATCCACTTCTTTTTTCTTTTACACTAGCATATGCGATTTATCCCTTTTTTTTATTTTTAAAAAAAAAGAAACTGCCAAGTAGTATTTGTGTTATAATCATAATTAGTATTTTTTTTAGTATTGTTATTAGTTTTATATTATTTATAGTACCAATAATATCTAAAGAATTATATAATCTTTTTAATAGTTTAATAGTTTTTTTAGAATATTTAATGCATAAATATAATTTAAATATAACTAGTATTGAAAATATAATATTTGATAATTTCAATATAATAACAGATAATATTCAGGTATTACCTAAAATATTTAGTAAATTATCTAGTTTTATAACACTTATATTTTTATCGTTTTCCTTTTTTATTTATATACTTATAAATATGGATAAAATAAGAGGAGTTATTAAAAATATTAGTTTAAAAAAATCACAAAAAATACTATATTTATTAATAAATATTGATAAGGAATTAAAAGATTATTATAAAGGATTTACGAAAATTATGATTATTACATTATTTGAATATACAATATCATTTGTCATAATTGGACATCCAAATTACTTAATATTGGGATTTTGTGCTGCAATATCTAGCTTTATTCCATATTTTGGTGGTATAATAATCAATGGTGTAGCACTTTTACTTGCTTTTGTTATTAGTAAAAGTTTGTTTATAAAAACACTTATATTATCTTTTATATTATCAATGATTGATAGTTATGTAATTAATCCCTATGTATATGGAAAAACAAATAAGATACATCCATTTGTATCAATACTATCCTTTTTTATAGGTAGTACATTATTTGGAATTATAGGAATAATATTTTCGATGCCAGTAACTATTATATTATTAAAGATATTTAAGTTTTTAAAGGAGGATTTATATGATACAAAAACCTAAAGGAACATATGATGTTTATGGAGAAAAAGGTAAACAAATATTATATATTGAAAAATTATTTAAATGTTTAATGAGTAAATATAATTATGAATATTTTAAAACACCTATTTTTGAAGCTAGTGAATTATTTCATAGAGGAGTCGGAGAAACTAGTGATATTGTTTCGAAAGAAACATATGATTTTAAAGATCGTGGTGATAGAAATATGACTTTAAGACCAGAAGGTACTGCTGGTATTGTTAGAAGTTATATTGAAAATAAATTATATGGTAATGGTGGTTTAACTAAAGCTTGGTATTATGGTTCTATGTATCGTTATGAAAGACCACAATCAGGACGTTTTAGAGAATTTAATCAATTTGGTGTAGAAGCATTTGGAAGTAATGATCCTGCTCTTGATGCCGAAATAATTAGTATTCCTGTAACGCTTTATAAGATGTTAGGTTTAAAAGGAATTAAAGTAAATATCAATACACTTGGTGATAATGAATCAAGAAATAATTATCGTAATGCTTTAATTGAACATTTTAGACCACATCTTGATGAATTATGTGAAGATTGTAAAAATCGTTTTGAAAAAAATCCTCTTCGTTTACTTGATTGTAAACAAGATAAAGATTTAGAAGTAATGAAAACAGCTCCTAAAATTATTGATTACCTAAATGAAGAAAGTAGAAAACACTTTGAACTAGTTCAAGAATATTTAACACAAATGAATATAGATTATAAAGTTAATCCAGGTGTTGTTAGAGGACTTGATTATTACACACATACCGTATTTGAAGTAGAAGCTGATATTGAAGGATTTGGTAGTCAAAATGTTTTATGTGGTGGTGGAAGATATAATAATTTAGTAGAAACACTTGGTGGACCATCAGTTCCAGGTGTTGGATTCGCATTTGGTCTAGAAAGACTTCTTGCAGCATTAGAAGCAGAAAAAATTAATTTAGAGGATGAAGAACAAATTGATTTTTATATTATTCCAGTGGATGAAACAGTAAAAGCTTATGGAATGAATGTTTTAAATTTACTTAGAATTAATGGATTTAATGGTGATATTGATTATTTAAATAGAAGTATAAAAGCTAATTTTAAAACTGTAGATCGCTTAAATCCAAAATATATTATTATAATTGGTGAAGATGAAGTAAAAAATAAATTAGTTACTATAAAAAATAATAGTACTAAAGAAGAAGTTAAAATTAAAATAGATGAATTAATTGATTATTTAGATAATCAAGATTAATGAGGTGTAGTATGGATAAAATATATATGAAAGATTTAAAAAATTGTTTAGGACAAAAAATAGAAATACAAGCATTTGTAGATAATATACGTAATTTACAATATGTACAATTTGTAATATTAAGAGATAGTACTGGTAAATTACAAATGACTATTGAAAAAAATGAAGATAATAGTAAATTAGTAGAAATAATTGATAATCTAACACTAGAAAGTACTATTAAAGTAGTAGGTACTTTAATGGATAGCCCTAAGGTAAAATTAAATGGTATGGAATTAATACCAGAAAGTATTGAAGTAACATCAAAGTCACTTCCTGAACTTCCAATAGATATTAAAAATAAAGATAATACATTAAGAGAAACAAGACTTGATTATCGTTTCTTAGATTTAAGACGTGAAGATAATAATTTATTGTTTAAATGTGAAACATTACTTGAACATGCATTAAGAGAATATTGTATTAATAATAATTTTATGGAAATACATTCTCCTAAGATTGCTGCAGGAGCAGCTGAAAGTGGTGCTGAAGTATTTAAAATAGATTATTTTGGACAAACTGCTTGTTTATCACAATCTCCACAATTCTATAAACAAATGGCTATGGCATCAGGATTTGATAAAGTATTTGAAATAGGACCAGCATTTAGAGCAGAAAACTCACATACAAGTTATCATGCTACTGAAATTAATATGGCTGATGTTGAAATATCTTGGATTAAATCTTTTGAAGATGTAATGGATTTTGAAGAAGCATGGATTAAATATGGAATTGATAAACTAAAAGAAAAATATGGTGAAGAAATAGAAAAAACATTTGGTGTTAAATTAAGTGACACAAGTGTAAAAATACCTAGAATTACTTTTAAAGAAGCTAAACAAATATTAAAAGATGAATTTAATTATATTGGTGAAAAAGAAGAAGATTTTGAACGTAAAGAAGAAAATTTATTATGTGAATTTGCTAAAAAGAAATATAATTGTGATTTCATCTTTGTAACTAAATTTCCATTTAGTGCAAGACCTTTTTATCATATGTTAGATGAAGAAGGACTTACTAATAGTTATGATTTATTATTTAAAGGTGTTGAAATTACTACTGGTGCTCAAAGAGAACACAGAGTTGATATTCTAGAAAAACAAATGGTAGAAAAAGATATAAATCCAGAATCACTTGCATTCTATTTAGATTTCTTTAGATATGGTTGTCCTCCACATGGTGGATTCGCAATCGGAGTTGCTAGAGTATTAATGCAAATATTTGAAATAGATAATATTCGTGAAGCTACATTTATTTATAGAGGACCAACTAGATTAAATCCATAAGGAAATGGTGAGAATGAATAAATTTTTTGATGATAAAGTAATGTCAAATGAACTTGTACATGATTTTCCTAAAGATTTTAGAAATATATGTACTAGTGTAGTAACTAAAATAGGTGTAGAAGCAAAAGGATTATCAGCAATTAAAGTAAGAGATGCTGGACCACTTACACATTTAATAACTTTCTTACTTTTAAAACAATATCAATTACAGTTTTCATATGGTGATGCGAAAATAACAAGTGCTTCATTTTATGACAAAGATAAAAATCCTGTACTTAGTCTTGCAGATGTAAGCAGTGAAGAAGTAATTTCTTTATTAAAAACAGTTATTGAAGAAACCATTGAAAGAGATAATATGATAGAAAATACAAGAAAAAGAAGCAAATAGCTTCTTTTTTTGTATATCAAATGTGAAGTATAGAGTAGTGTGTATACAAACATACTATTATTTGGTATAATATATAATATAGGAATGGAGGTATGAATATGAAGAAATTATTAAGTATTTTACTAATATTTGCTTTTTTATCGCCATATTTTATGCCTCTTTCAATTGTATTTGCTGCTACTGATGAATATGCAGTAATTGCTATTAAAAGTAATGGATCAGTTACAGAAGTTGGAAAATATAGTGAATATAGTAGTGCTAAAACAGCTATGAATAATTATAATTCAACAGAATCAGATGTTGCTGCTATTACTAGAAATGGTGTTTTAGTATATGTGAAATATGGTGTATTTAGACCAAATGCAGATTATTCTACACTTACATTTTCATCAGATTATGGCAGTAGATATATTAGTCCAAATTATAATAATGATGCAGTATTTCTAGATTATGATCCATCAACTAATAAAGTAGAATTTATGCTTTCTGGTGTTAGAGGATGGACTAGTGTGGAAAATGGGATGATATATCCAATTTCTTATATTACAGATGGTAGTAATACTTCATTTGATCCAAATAAAAAATATGTCCGTATTCTTTATTCCGGAGGAATAAGATTTAGAGAAGGACCTGGTACAAACTATAATCAAATAGGTTGTAATGGAGCTAATAGATGTACAACTGCTCAAGGTGGAATGTGGGCAACAGTTGGTGCTATTTATGAATGGTTAAATTATGGTAATGTTGTTAGCAATGAAGGATATGATTGGTATCAAGTTAAAATAAATGGAAAAGTAGGTTATATTGCTAATGAAGTAGCTACTCATGACCTTGAAGAATATAGTGTTAATTTGGGTACAAAACAAGACCTTCAAACATATTATTATGTAAATGGTAATGGTGAATTATATCATCAATATTACATTGCTGATAAATATATTGGTTATATTCGTATTGGAAAAGCACCTTTATATTTAACAAGTGATAAAATTTATTATAGTTTTGATGGCAATTATTTTTATACTAGTTTTGCTACTATGGTTAATGACTTAAGAAATAATAATCATAATAATGCGGTTAATAAAATGGCATATTATAATTATTATCAATATTTACCAACAAGATCTAGAACTAATTATGATGCAAATAATTTAAATAGTTATATTGGTTTTAATTCTAAAATTAATAGAACTGATTTTTATGAATTAAGATATAATGAACAAAAACAAACATATAAGTGGACTGCTAAAGATGGATGGGATGATTTCCCATCTGGACAATCAATGTTATATGGTGAAGGTGAAAATTTAATTTATTCACAAGAACAATATGGTGTTAATGCTGCTACAACACTTGCGATTTCTATAACTGAAAGTGGTTGGGGAAGAAGCTATATGTCAGTTCGTGAATATAATATATTTGGTCATGGTGCTTTTGATAATGCTCCAGATGAAAATGCTGCAAGTTATGAATCAATTGGAGCAGCAATAAATTCTCATGCATTCAATTATATTGCTCTTAATTATGGTAATCCAATTGATGGTTGGTGTTATAATGGTAGCCATTATGGTAATAAACTTAGTGGTAATAACGTCATGTATGCGTCTGATGCTTATTGGGGCGAGAAAATGGCAAGCAATTATTATTCACTTGATAAGAATTATGGTTTCCAAGATTATAATCGTTTATTAATTGGTATTAAAGAAAGTGCTGCATCTGCACCTGTTTATAGTAGTGCTACTACAAAGAGTGTTAAATACTATGATTTAAAAGCTGCTCCAAATATTCCAGTTATTATTTTAGGAGAAGTAAAAGGTGAAGAAATAAATGGTAACAGTGTTTGGTATAAAATACAAAGTGATGTACCAATTAATGAAAAACGTGAACTTGTTGATTTAAATTTAGGTACATATAATTTTGATACAAGTTATGCTTATATACATTCATCTTATATTGTAAAACAAAATAAAGAACCAATTATTAGTGCTACAAATAAAGAAATAGTTGGTGGTAAAACATTTAATCCTCTTGAAGGAGTAACGGCTTATGACATATTAGATGGAGATGTAACTTCTAAGATTGTAGTCAAGTCAAATAAAGTAGATACAAATAAAGTAGGAGTTTATGATGTTACATATACAGTAACAGATAGTGAAAATAATACTGCTACTAAAACAATAAAAGTTACAGTACTTTCTAGTAAACCAACAATATCTGCTGAAAATAAAACTATTGACGGTGGTAAAGCATTTAACGCACTTGAAGGAGTAACTGCTTATGATACAACAGATGGTGATATAACATCTAAAATAGTTGTTAAATCAAATAAAGTAGATATAAATAATGCTGGAATATATGATGTTACATACAGTGTAACTGATAGTGATAAAAATACTACTGAAAAAACAATAAAAGTTACAGTAACATTTGGTAAACCAATCATAAGTGCAAGTAATAGAGATGTTAGTATTAATTCTAAATTTAATCCTTTAGAAGGAGTAACAGCAGTTGATTATGCAGGAAAAGATATTACATCTAGTGTTAAAGTAAAAGAAAATACTGTTGATACTTCAAAAGCAGGAACATATAAAGTAACATATAGTGTAACTGATGATAAAAATAATAATGTTGAAAAAACAATTACTATTGTTGTATTATCTGCTAAACCAGAAATAGTAGCTGAAAATAAAACAATAATTATGTATGATATATTTGATCCTTTAGCTGGTGTTACTGCTAGTGATAGAGAAGATGGAAATGTTACTTCTAAAATAGTTGTTAAAGAAAATAAAGTTGATATTGGAAAAGCAGGAACATATAAAGTAACATATAGTGTAACAGATAGTAATAATAATACAACTACTAAAACTATTGATGTAACAGTTAATAAATCAAATTATAAAGAAACTGATAATTTATATTATTTTGATTCAATGAAAATTGTTGATAATAAATTAAGAATTAAAGGTTCTATGGCACTTGTTAATGTAAATAATAGTTTAGAAAGTAATATCAAATATACACTTGTAATGACAAATGAAATAGATGGTTCAAAGATATATCAAGATATACCTAGAATTACTGATAAAAATAATATGCCATTTATTATTGATAGTGATCCAGGATTTGATTATACATATTCATGGTTTGATGGTGAAATAGATTTAACAAATGTTCCATATGGTGATTATTCTCTTTCATTAGTTGCTCATAGTAATACTTTTATTTCATCAATAACACTTACTAATATATTTGGTGCACCAATGCCAAATGTATATAAAACAACTGGTAAAGAAGTATTAATAAGAAATGAATATGAAACAAGAAATGCACCAATACAGTTATTTGTTCGTGAAAAAATATTAACTGATAAAACTGCAGATTCTAATTATAATATTTATAATGAATATAGTACTATTAATATTAAAAATGATATTTTAAATATAAAAGGTGCTTCACATATAATAGGTGGTAATTATGCATCTGATACTAAAGTGACAAGAACTCTTGTATTTGAAAATATCAATACATTTGAAAGGTATACATATGATATAGGAAGTATTACAACAGGTGATTATACAATTGAACTTCGTGCTTCAGATGGATTTGATAAAACTAGAGCATGGTATGAAACTGCTATTAATATTGCTGATTTACCAGTAGGTACATATAGCATTTTAATAGCTACATCATCTAATGTTTCTGATTTTGGTGAATTACAAGATATCTTTAATAGAAAAATAGACGTAACAGCAACTATTAATGGTAAGAAGTATTCATTCAATGTTAATACTGATAAAAGATATAGAATAGAGCTTAAAGTTGAAAAGAATTAAGCTCTTTTTTTGTATAAAAAAACATTAGCTTAGCTAATGTTTATTCATTTATAATAATTGTATATTCTTGACAATCTTGAATTGTAGAACCTGATGTAATAGGGGAATCACTATGAATATAACCAGATGATCTATTACCAGCTCTTGTTGTAAAATAGAATGTGACATTTGGATATTTACTTGATAATTTTTCTCTTAATGTCGCAATAGTTGCATTTGCAGATCCTCCAACCCAAGCAGGTTGAATAATTAATGTATGCGTTTCAGTAGATGTACAAGTATAAACAGGTTCTGGCTCTGGTTCAGGACCACTACTTATATAAAGAGTCATACTTGTGTATTCAGCCACTTCTGAGCCACTACTCATTGTTTGATACATAATATAACCAGCATCAACATCAGAACTATATCTATAACTGAAGTAACAATCAAGTGCATAATTATCACATAATGTAGATGCTTCATTTTTAGATTTATTATAGAAGTTTGGAACAGTTGTAGATTTTCCTTTAGAATATGTTACATGAATTGTATCTTTAATATTAATTACTTCACCAATACCAGGTGTAGTACTGATTATTTCACCATTTAATTTATCAGAAAATTCAGCATTTTCTTCATATTGAAGTCCTAAGCTATTAGCCCAAGAACGAAATGCTCCAATACTATCAAATCGTTCCATTTTTAATTTTCCTTTAGAAACTGTTATTTCAACAATTGCGCCTTCTTCTAATTTAGTATTTATAGCGGCACTACTTGAAATAATTTTTCCTTCTTCAATTTCATTATCATATGCTTCTTTAAAAGTTAATTTAAGTTTATGTTCACTGACCCAACTAGTTACTTCATTAACGCTCATAGTTGTAAAATCAGGAATATTTATTTCTTTGCCTTTAGAAACTATTAAAGTAATTGTATTAGTTTTAGGATCAATAATAGTTCCTGCTTTTTCACTTTGACTTACACAATAATTACGACTAATAGTATCAGAAAATTCATAAGCTATTTCATATTTAATACCATTTCTTTTAAGCCATAAATCAGCTTCATTTAATGATTTGCCTTTAAAATCAATTAATTCAACTGGAACTAAATCACTTTCTTTACCTAGAGATACTAAAAGTGTTAATTCATAACTTCTTCTAATTTCACCACTTATACTTTGTTCAATTATTATATCTCTTGCATATGTATCATTAAGTTCATAATTTATTTTAACATTACTCATAAAGTTTTTATTAATTATTTCCATGGCATCATCAATATTCATACCAATTAAACTTTGAAGAATAAATTTTTTATCAAGACTAGGTCCACTAGAAACTAAAACATTTATTTCTTTTATATCTTTAAGAAGAGTTCCAGCTGCAATATCTTGACTAATAATATTGTATTCAGGAATAGTATCACTATATTCATATAGTTGATTAATAGTAATATTATTTTTTTCTCCCCATAATAAAACATCATTAATATTAGTATTATAAAAGCTCTTAAGTGTAACTAAAGTATTAAGTTTAATAGTATTAGTTAAAACTAATAAATTAAAACCAATAAATATAAATACTAAAAAACTACTTATACTAAATAAAATATTATGAAATTTCTTTTGCTTAAATAATGAAGTCATAAGTAAAGAAATTGATGTTAAACATAATATTAAACTACTTATAATTAAAAATGTTTGATTGATTTGTTTATCACAAAATACTAATGTATAAACTAAAAATACAATTGAAATTGTAAAAGTTAAACCTGACACAATAGTACTAATTAAAAAAGATTTATTTGATTTTTCCATATAACTTCCTCCTACATTAATTATACATTACTTTAATTTAAAAATAAACAAACAAAAAAAATCTATTGTAAAGTATTTGAATATGATATAATCTATTTAATAGGAGAAATGATATATGTGTAAATTTAGTATAATTATTCCTGTTTACAATGTCGAAAAATTCTTAGAAAAATGTTTAAACAGCATTTTAAATCAAGATTATGATGATTATGAAGTAATAGTTATTAATGATGGTTCAACTGATAATTCAAGAAATATTTTAAAAAATTATGAGAATAATAAAAAGATTACTATAATTGATGAAGAGAATCAAGGATTATCAGCAGCACGAAATAATGGTATTAAAAAAGCTAAAGGTGATTATTTATTATTTGTTGATAGTGATGATTATGTAGCTTCTGGTTTTTTAAAACATCTTTCTCATTTGTCAGTAAATAACTATGATTTAATTAAATTTCAATATGAAGAAGTATATGAAGATAAAAATATATCTAAAAAAGATTCTTTTAAACTTGATAAAGAAATTAGTGGACAAGATTATTTTTTAGAAAAAGTAGAAACTCATAGTCCATTTGAAATGGCCTGGGCTTATGCTTATAATCGTAAGTTTTGGATAAAAAACAATTATGCTTTTCGAGAAGGAACTTATCATGAAGATTTTGGATTAATACCATTAATAATAATTAAAGCTAAAAATATTTATGTTACATCATTTACGGGATATTATTATAATCAAATTAATAGTAGTATTATGCGAAATACTAATTATGAAAAAGAAATAAAAAAAGCTAATGATTATTTAATTCATTTTGATTATTTATATGAGAATTCTAAATATGTAGCTATGCCAATTAAAACTAGAAAATACTTTAATAGTTATTTAGCTAATGCGATTTTAGATAAATATAATTTGTTAAAAAAAGAAGATAAGAAAATATATTTAAAAGAAATAAAGAAAAGAAAAATTACTAATTTACTTATAGATGATAGTTTAGTACGTAAAATAAAAAAACTTTTTATGAAAATAAAATATTAGCACTCTAAAGAGTGCTTTTTTTGACAAAAAAAGACAATTAATTATGCCAAAATAATATTGGTGATAATATGCGATTTAAAATTATAGTTCCAATTATACTGGCAATTATATCAGGTTTTTTAATGACTAAATTTGTATATAATCAGTATGATTATAGTTTTGATTTAAAAACAGTATTTGATGGTAATGTTTCAAGAGCATACTTTATTGAAATAGGATCATTTGATACATATGAAGATATGAAAATAGGTGCATCTAATTTAGCTTCATATATATATGAACAAATTTCCAATAAATATTATGTATATACAGCAATTACAAAAAGTAGAGAAAATGCTAAAAAACTAAAGGAATACTTTAGTAAAAATGGGTATAATATATATATAAAAGAAATTGCTATTGAAAATGAAGCATTTATGGAAAAATTATATGAGTATGATACATTACTTGCGAATCTTAATGATGAAAAAGCAATAATGACACTTTGTACTCAAGTACTAACAACATATGAGGAGCTGGTTACTAAAAATGTACACAATTAAAGATATTCCAATAAATGAAAGACCTAGAGAAAGATTAATTAATTATGGATCTGAAACACTATCTAACGAAGAATTACTGGCAATAATTATTAAAACAGGTACTAAAAAAATATCTGCAAAAATGCTTGCTAATAATTTATTAGTTGCTATTGGTGGAATTGAAAAACTAAAAGAAATTAATTATGAATATTTAGAAAGTATTATAGGTATTGGCCCTGCAAAAGCTTGTGAACTTTTGGCGGCTATAGAACTTGGAAAAAGGATAAATAGAGAAGTTAAAAGTTTAAAAAAAATTAAATTTAATAATTCTAAGGTAGTTTATGATTATTATTCTAAAGAACTAGATGGAGTTAAACAAGAACATTTTTATGCTATATATTTAGATAATAATAAAAAAATAATAAAAGATAAATTATTATTTGTAGGTACTTTAAATAAAAGTTTAGTTCATCCTAGAGAAATATTTAAAGAAGCATGTTTAATTAGTGCATCTAGTATTATTTGTATTCATAATCATCCAAGTGGTAATATTATTCCAAGTAAAGAAGATATAGTTCTTACTAATAATTTGAAAAATATAGGTAATTTAATGGGAATACCTATTGTTGATCATATTATAATTGGTAAAAATAATTATTATAGTTTTTTTGAAAATGGGGATATTTAGCTTTTATTGTTAATTAAAATATATTATAATTAAAAGGGTGGGGTTTATGTATAGAAAGAAAAGAAAAGATAAAAAGAGTATTGTTATTGTTATAAGTTTAATTATAGTATTAGTTATTTCTGTATTTATTTATATCATGAATAAAAAAAGTAATCTAAACCCTTTTGAAAAAATAATTAAAGATACTGTTTTAACAATTGGTAGTGTTATTACTAAACCAGTTAGTTTTATATCTGATAAAATAAATGAAAGTAAAGAAAAAAATAATTTATATGAAAAATATAAAGACTTAGAAGAAAAATATAATAATATTAAAAATTATGAAGAAGAAATAGATAATTTAAAACAAGAAAATACTGAACTTGCTAAATTATTAGAAATTCAAAATATTTTAACTGATTATGATTATGTAAATGCTACAATAGTAAATCGTGAAATTAATTTTTGGTATGATACATTTACTATTGATAAAGGTGAAAGTAGTGGCATTGATATAAATATGGCTGTTGTAACACCTGATGGATTACTTGGAAAAGTAATTGAAACTAGTAATTTATATAGTAAAGTAAAACTAATAACTAGTGAATCATTAGGACAAAAAATATCAGTACGTATTAAAATTGCTGATGGAAAATATGTATATGGTCTTTTATATGATTATGATAGTGATAAAAAATGTTTTTTAATTGAAGGAATATCTGAAAATGTAGATATACCTATTGGTTCAACTGTTAAAACAACGGGTATGAGTGACATATTTCCTAAAGGTATTGTAATTGGCAAAGTTGAAGGAATTGAAAAAGATAATTTTGATTTAACAAAAATAGTAGAAGTAAAACCAAGTGTAGATTATGATTCTTTTAGTTATGTTACAGTTCTTAAACGAAAGGAAGTAAATAATGAATAAATATTTAATTGTTATTCTTTCTTTCTTTATTGAACTTAGTTTATCACTTATATTTTATAAAAATACTATTTTCCTTAATACATTTTCATTATTATCAATTTATATAATATATCCTTTTTTTAAAAACAATAAAAGAAAATTTTTTATAATAATTATTATTTTAGGATTTATATATGATCTTGTATGTAGTAGTATTTTTGGTGTTAATTTGATATTATTTTTTATTTCAGCAGTTATTATTGCATTTATACATGATAATTTTAGTGTAAATTATTTAAACAGTTTAACTGCTAGTATATTAATGCTTATTATATATCGTTTTCTTACTTATTTTGCATTTATTAAAGTAAATAAATTAGGATTTGATTTTAAAATATTCATAAGTAGTATTTATTCAACATTAATTTTAAATACTTGTTATATAACTATGCTTTATTTTTTATTAAGAAAAAGAATGTATAAATTAAAATATTAAACATATTGTTTAATAGGGTGATTATATGAATGAGTATTTATATTGTAGTAAATATAATAATGCACATAAATTTTTCTTTAATAAATATATTATTAAATTTTTAATACTTGTTGTAGTAACCCTTATTTTATTAATTATCTTAAAAACTAATAAATCTTTTAGAAGTGTTTTTTATAAAAATATTTATGAAAAGCACTTTTCTTTTGTAAGTATTAATAATTATTATCAAAAATTATTTGGAAATCCTATACCATTTTCTGATTTTTTTACAGATAGTGATAAAACAGTATTTAGTGAAAAAATTAAATATGATGCAGTTACTAAATACTATGATGGATATTCATTTACAGTTAATAATAATTTATTAGTTCCAGTTATAGAAACAGGAATGGTTATTTTTATAGGTGAAAAAGAAAATTTAGGAAATACAATAATTATTGAACAAATAGATGGTACAGAAGTTTGGTATGGAAATATTACGGATATTAATGTAAAAATGTATGATTATATAGAAAAGGGTAGTGTATTAGGAAATACTATATCAGATAAATTATATTTAGTCTTTAAAAAAGATGGTGAGAGTATTTCTTATGAAAAATATTTATAAATTAAAGTTTCATCCTCTTTTTAGTTTATTAACAATTATTTGCGTTATAACAGGAAATTTTAAAAAATTCTTTTTATTTATGTTAGTAATTTTATTACACGAATTAGGTCATATATTAATGGGAATAATATTAAAACAAAAAATAGAAAAAGTAATTATTTTACCATTTTGAGGAATAACTATATTTAATATGTTTTTAAATATAAAAAAATATAAAGAATTTTTAATAGCTATATCAGGACCAATTATGCAAATAATTAGTTTTATGATTTTAAAAAATATTATAAATAATTATAATTTTTATTATTATAATTTAGTAATTTTAATATTTAACTTAATACCTATATATCCTTTAGATGGAAGTAAAATATTAAATGTTATATGTAATTGTTTTTTTAGTTATAATTATTCTTTTCATATTATGATTATAGTATCACTTATATTTATATCAATTTCTATATTTATTTTAATTAATTTAAAAATAAATCTTTTATTAATAATAATATTTATTTTTTTAATAATAAAAACTATCCAAGAATTATTTAATTATAGAAATATATATAATAAATTTTTATTTGAAAGATATTACTATAATTTTAATTTTTCAAAAATAAAATATATCAAAAATATTAAAGATTTTTATAAAGATCGAAGACATTTAATCTATAATAATAAAATTTATCAAACAGAAAAAGATATTTTACGAAAAAGGTTTGACTTCCAAAGGAATATATGATAAAATCAATAGGTATGTAGAGCCTCACTCTACAACCACACAGAAGAGGTTTAAAAAAATTACCTCAATGGTGAGTCTTAGTTAAAAGGAGGTAGATTTATGAAAGCAGTTATTGAAACTGGTGGAAAACAATACTTAGTTGAAGAAGGTTCAGTTATCTTTGTTGAAAAATTAGATGCTGAAGAAGGAAAGAAAGTTACTTTTGATAAAGTATTAATGGTAAATGATGCTGTTGGTTTTCCTTATGTTGACGGAGCTAAAGTAGAAGGTGAAGTTGTTAAACAAGGAAAAGAAAAGAAAATTATTGTTTATCATTACAGACAAAAGAAAAAATTCCGTAAAAAACAAGGTCATCGTCAACCATATACTAAAGTAGAAATTAAATCAATTAAAGTTAAATAATATGATAAAAATTAGTATAGAAAAAGATAATGACATAATCAAAAAAATTACTATTAAAGGTCATTCTGGATATGCAGAGGCTGGATCAGATATTGTTTGTTCTAGTGTTAGTACAATGGCTATTACAACCATTAATGCATGTTTAAGAATAGATGAAAGTAGTATTACTTATAAAGATAGTGATGGTTTCCTTGAAATGAAAATTAATAAGGAAGATAAAATAATAAATAGTTTAATCGAAAACATGGTTAATTTGCTAGAAGAGTTAAAAAGCAATTATCCTAAAAATATACAGATTAATTAGGAGGTGTTAATTGTGCTTAATTTAATGAAACTTAATATTCAGTTATTCGCTCATAAAAAAGGACAAGGTTCAACTAAGAACGGTCGTGATTCTGAATCAAAACGTCTAGGAGCTAAAGCTGCTGATGGAGAATATGTAACAGGTGGTTCAATATTATATCGTCAACGTGGAACAAAAGTTTATCCAGGAAAAAATGTTGGAATTGGTTCTGACGATACAGTATATGCTAAAGTACCAGGATATGTAAAATTTGAACGTGTAGGTAAAGATCGTAAACAAGTTAGTATTTATCCTGAAAGAGTTTAAAATTTAATAATAGTTTAATTTGAAAGTAGAAGTATCCACTTCTCACCCGATTATGAATAATTTTGGGTCAAAGCAAGAAATTTGTTTTTTTGGTGGATACATATATGTATTCACTTTTTTGATATTTTGGAGGTGTCATATATCGCTATAAAAGAAAAAGATTTGTTTATTAATGAACAAATAAGAGCTAAAGAAGTAATGGTTATAGGACCTAATGGTGAACAATTAGGAATAAAGTCTTTAAAAGATGCATTAACACTTGCTTCATATGCAGGTTTTGATCTTGTACTTATTAGTCCAAATGCAACACCACAAGTTTGTAAAATAATGGATTATAGCAAGTTCAAATATGAAAATAAGAAAAAACAAAAAGAAAATTTAAAAAAACAACGTGAAAGTAATTTAGAAATGAAAGAATATCGTTTATCAGTATCAATTGATGTTCATGATTTTAATACAAGAGTTAATAATTCACGTAAATATTTAGAAAAAGGACATCGTATTAAAGTTACAATTCGTTTTAAAGGAAGAGAACTTGCACATACTGAATTAGGTGCTGATGTACTTATGAGATTTGCAACTGCTCTTGAAGAAGTTGCAAGCATAGAACAAAAACCAGCAATGGATGGTCGTTTTATGACAATGATATTAATGCCAAAGAAAGAAAAGTAGGAGGAATAATATGCCAAAGTTAAAAACACATAAAGGAACTGCAAAAGTTTTAAAAGTAAGACCAGGTGGAACAATTAAAATTGGAAAACCAGGTTCAAGACATAATACAGGAAAGAAGAATACTGCACAAAATCGTAGTGCACGTAAAGGTTCTTTACTAACAAAAGCAGATTACAATCGCTTAAAAGAAATAATTAAATAAATTTACAATTTATAATTGAAGGAGGAAAGATAATATGCCAAGAGTAAAAAATGGTACAATTCATAGAGCTCGTAGAAAAAAAGTTTTAAAACAAGCAAAAGGATATTTTGGAAGTAAACATAGATTATATAAAACAGCTAAAGAACAAGTTATGCATTCACTTAGTTATGCATATAGAGATAGAAAACAAAAGAAACGTGATTTTAGAAAATTATGGATCACAAGAATTAATGCAGCATGTCGTTTAAATAATATTAGCTATTCTAAATTTATTAATGGACTTGCAAAAGCAGGAGTAGATATCAATAGAAAAATGCTTTCTGAAATAGCTATTGCAGATGCTAAATATTTTGCAAATTTAGTTAAGGTAGCTAATGATGGACTTGCTGGTAAAAAACCAGCTGCTGTTAAACCAGTTCCAGTAAAAGAAGTTACTGCTGAAAAGAAAGAAACTGTTAAAAAAGAAACAGTAAAAGCAGCACCAGCTAAGAAAGAAACAGCTACTAAAAAAGCAACTGCTCCAAAAAAAGAAACTGCTACTGCTAAAAAAGCAGCTCCAAAAAAAGAAACAACAGCTAAAAAAACAACTACAGCAAAAAAAACAGCTACTAAAAAAGCTGAATAATACTATGAATAAAGGCTTAGGCCTTTTTTTGTTTTTCTAATTTACTTAATTATATATATCATGATATAATTATAATGGTGATGCAGTTTGAAAAAAGTAACAATTCTTGCACTTCATTTAGGATATGGTGGTATTGAAAGATGTATATCTAATCTTGCTAATGTCTTAATTAAAGATTATGAAGTAGAAATAATTTCAACATATAAAATATATGATAAACCATCATTTTATATAGATGATAAAGTAAAAATAAAATATTTAATAGAAGATTTAAAACCTAATCAAAGAGAATTAAAAGCTGCAATTAAAAAGTTTAAGATAATTACTTCTATAAAAGAATTTAAAAAAGCTTTAAAAATATTAAAATTAAAAAAGAATTTAATGATAGAAGCAATAAAAAATTGCAATAGTGATGTAATTATTTCTACAAGAGATATACATAATTTATGGCTTAGTAAATATGGAAATAAAAAAGCTTTACGTATTGGTTGGGAACATAATCACCACAATAATAATCAAAAATTTATTAAAAAAATAGTAAATTCAGTTAAAGAACTTGATTATTTTGTACTTGTATCTAAAGAATTGACTTTATTTTATCAAGAACAACTTAAAGATACTAATTGTAAGGTAGTACATATACCAAATATGCTTGATTATTATCCTAAAAAAGTATCAGATTTAAAAGAAAAAAGAATTATATCTGTTGGTAGATTAAATCCTGAAAAAGGATATTTAGATTTAATAGATGTTTTTAAAATGGTTCATGATGTATACCCTGATTGGTCACTTGATATTATGGGATCAGGTGTATTAAAAGAACAAATAGAGAAAAAAATAAAAGAGTATAATTTAGATGACAAAATAAAATTACATGGTTTTCAACCTAGAGAATATATAAATGAATATTTGGAAAAAAGTTCAATATATGTTTTGCCTTCTAAAACAGAATCATTTGCAATAGTACTTTTAGAAGCATTTGCATTTGGTATTCCAGCTGTTGCATTTACTAGTGCTCAAGGTGCAAATGAAATTATCAAAGATAACTGGGATGGATACTTAATCAAAGATAGAGATAAACAAAAAATGGCAAAACGTATTTGTGAATTAATTAGTAATTATAATAGAAGATTTATAATGGGACAAAATGCTTTCAAAAAATCTAAAAATTATTCTCAAGAAAAAATAAAAAAACAATGGATTATGTTAATAGAAAATGGTAGATAATATGCGAAAAAGAGTTTTATTTATTTCTAGTACTGGTGGACATTTAACTGAATTATTAGAATTAAAAGAATTATTCAAAAAATATGAGTATGCAATTGTTACAGAGAAAACTGCATCTACACTTAGTCTTAAAGAAAAATATAAAAATGTACATTATTTAATATATGGTACTAAACATCATATGTTGTCTTATATATGGAAAACACCAGTAAATATTATAAAAAGTTTATATTTATATTTTAAAATAAGACCAAAAGTAATTATTACAACTGGAGCTCATACTGCAGTTTGGATGTGCTATATTGGTAAAATATTTAGAAGTAAAATTATATATATTGAAACACTTGCAAATATGAAAACAAAAACATTATCTGGTAAACTTATTTATCCTATTGCTAATAAATTTATAGTTCAATGGGAAGATATGTTAAAGTTATATCCTAAAGCTATATATGGAGGTTTTATATTTTGATATTTGTAACACTTGGAACTCAAGATAAAAGTTTTAAAAGACTTTTAGAATTAATAGATAAAGCAATTGTTGATGGATATATTAAAGATAAAGTTATAGTTCAAGCAGGTGTAACTGATTATAAATCAGATAAAATGGATATATATAATTTAATATCAATGGATAAATTTAATGAATATATTGAAAACTGTGATTTATTAATTACTCATGGTGGTGTTGGTTCTATTTTAAATGGATTAAAAAACAATAAAAAAGTTATTGCTGTACCAAGACTTTTAAAATATGATGAACATGAAAGCGATCATCAAATACAAATTGTAGATGCTTTTTATGAAAAAGGATATATATTAAAGGTAAATGATGGTGATGACTTTAATAAAATATTAAATGAAAGCAAAAAATTTGAACCAAATAAATTTATATCAAATAATCAAAAATTTGTTAGTTTAATAGATGATATGATAGGAGAGTGGATTAAATGAAAGTACTTGTAACTGGTGGAGCTGGTTTTATTGGAAGTCATACTTGTGTAGAACTTCTTAATAATAATTATGATATCGTAGTAGTTGATAATTATTCTAATTCTAAACCAGAAGTAATTGATAAAATAAAGAAAATTACTGGTAAAGATTTTAAAAATTATGAAATTGATATTTGTGATAAAGAAAAATTAGATAAAATATTTGCTGAAAATAAAATAGATGCAGTCATTCATTTTGCTGGTTATAAAGCAGTAGGTGAAAGTGTAAAAAAACCACTTATGTATTATCGTAATAATATTGATTCCACATTAACTCTTTTAGAAGTAATGAATAAATATAATTGTAAAAATTTAGTATTTTCATCAAGTGCAACTGTATATGGTAGTCCTAATAGTTTACCTATTAAAGAGGATTTTCCATTATCAACAACTAATCCATATGGAACTACTAAGTTAATGATTGAAGGTATTTTAAAAGATTTATATATTTCAGATAAAGATTTTAATATTACACTTCTTCGTTATTTTAATCCAATTGGTGCTCATGAATCAGGTTTAATAGGGGAAAATCCTAATGATATTCCAAATAATTTAATGCCATATATTGTTAAAGTTGCTACTGGTGAATATGATCATTTAAATATTTTTGGTAATGATTATGATACTATTGATGGAACTGGTGTTAGAGATTATATTCATGTTGTTGATTTAGCTATTGGGCATATTAAAGCTTTAGAACATTTAAATGGACTTAGAATTTATAATTTAGGTACTGGTAAAGGTACTAGTGTATTAGAACTTGTAAATACTTTTTCAAAAGTAAATAATGTGCCTGTAAAATATGAAATAACAGATCGCAGAGCTGGAGATATAGCTGCTTGTTATGCTGATGTAAAGAAGGCATTTAATGAAATTGGTTTTAAAGCTACTAAAACAATTGAAGATATGTGTCGCGATGCATATAATTTTGTAATACAAAATAAAAAGTATTGAAAATTTAAATACAATAATGTATAATGATTACGAAAGAAGGTAGGGAAAATGGAAAAAGCAAAAACAGCAATAATTGTTGTATTGATGTGTATCATTACTGGAATTACTTCAATATATATCTATAAGAAGTATGATAAAGCTAATGAAGACATTAAGAAAGATAGTGAAAAGAGAACAGAAAATAATACACAAAAGGGAAATAATACTGTAACACCAAGCAATAACAATAGTGGAAGTACTGAAACTGAAAAAGTAGTTGTCACACCAACAGAAAGTGTAGTTACACTAAATGTTGAAGTTAAAAACAACAGATTTTATGTAAATGGTAATATGGTTGATTTTTATACTCCATCAGAAGTTCGTGCTAATAATAATGTACATTCTGAAGATGAATTCTATTGTAATGGAACTGAAAAAACTGGTTATAGATATGAACAAGTAGGTGATGTTTTATTTGTTCAAGTAGAACCATGTAATACAATTTATATTACTGAAAATTATTTTGTAGATGCAACTGGAAAAATATTAAAGAAAGTAAATGGATATCTTCCAGATATTACTCTTAGTACAACTGATCCATTTATTGAAATTGCTAAAATTACTGATAATTCAATTTATTTAATAGTTAGAGATACAGGAATTATTTTAGGTTCAGAACAACCGGTTTGTGACAGAATTGCTGCTGGTAAACAAGAAGATATAGCTAGATATGTTGATAAAATAACATATGAAAATGGAGAATTTACTGTAGAATATGCTGTTGATAAGACAACATTTGCACAATATCGTGTTATACGTAAAATAAATTGTCCAGATGTAGTTGCTGATTATGGTAATTCAAAAGCTGTAGAGGGAACAACTGATGAAGTTGCTGCTATTAAAGATAATAAATTATTAATTTTGAATGATAAAAATGAAGTACTTTCAGAACTTGCGACTTTAGATTCCAACAATTATGAAATATATAGTGCTAAATTTATTAATACTGATGATAAATTATGTAAGGTTTCAAATGCAGGTACATATATCTTCTTAAGTAAAAGAGTAACAAATGGTAATGGTGAAAAAGTATATGCTATCTATTATAATGGAAAATATGGTACTCATTCAGAATTAACTGAACAAGATGCAACAGGTGCTTTTGGTAATTTAGTATCATGTAAATAAAAGAACTTTTTAGTTCTTTTTTTGTTTAAAAACATATAATAAAATGTAACACTTTGACAAATTTAAAAAAATATGATATGATGTTACGCGGAAATGGCGCATTATTCTAGTCGACCATTTTACTATGAAGACAGGGCTAAAAAACTGTTAAAGAGCATATCTGTGAAGCCTCTGGTGCTTGCTTCTTACGCCCAGTTTGGGGTGAGTGCTGGTTGATAGGAATGTCTGGGCGAGCGTAATGGCATACGTATCCGACCCACCATTTGGGAGACCTATTATTGTGGTGAGCCTATACACGAATAGTTGACGGACTTATTACGAAATGGGATTAAACCTACTTTGTGGCGAAAGCTATGGGTAGTGTAGCTTGTCTTGAGTGATATGCGGGGATAAGTAGTTCTATATATGTTGTTTGGCCGAATAATATATATACTGTACTTTGAAACGTATGTTGCAAAAAAGAACTAATAGTAAAAAAGTCGGTGGGGAAATCCCCTAGAGTGTATTATTACATAGGATTGCAGTGTGTACTAAGTGGCAATCAAGTCATACAATTGGCAACAATGTATTGTTTCTTTTAAAGGGGAACCACATATTTGGTAACGAATATGTAAGAAACAGGGAAATCCTATCTTGACCTAAGACGCAAAGTTAACTATGGCAATAGGCCATTTTTTTTAATTAAGGAGTTATAATGAGAAAGAATAAAGAGATACTTAATTTATTGAATTTAACAAATAAAAAAGAAAAGAAAATAAAAAGACTGATTGATTGGAAATGGATTATTAAAATTCTAATAGTTGCTTTTTCTATATCACTTGCATTTTCATTTATAGCTGAATTAACAATACCAAATGTTAATATAGCAATTGGTATAATACTTGTTATAACCTTTATCATTATAGGTGTTATATTTGATATGATTGGTGTTGCAGTTACAGCAGCAGATGAAAAAATATTTAATTCTATGAGTGCTAGAAAAGTAAAAGGCGCACGTCTTGCTGTTATTTTTAAAAAAAGTGCTGATAAAGTTTCATCATTTTGTAATGATGTAATAGGGGATGTATGTGGAATTATTTCTGGTTCTGCAGGTGTTATTATTGCTACTTCAATTGCTAACAGATTTAATTTTAATTCACTTTGGACATCACTTATTATTACAGCAATTATAGCTGCATTAACAATAGGGGGTAAAGCAATTGGTAAAAGTTATGCTATAAATAAAAGCAATGTTATTTTATATAGATTTGCAAAATTTATATCACATTTTAAGAAAGAAAAATAATCTTTCTTTTTTTTCACATTTTTTTCATATTTCTATTATTTAAATTACATAATACTCTAGTAATATTGTAGGTGTAAAGGAGATGATACATGATTAATATAAATTAAATGAATTAAATAATTAAAACAATAAATGTTAATATAAATTAAGAAAGATGGTGATAAAAAAAACTTTCTAATCAGAAAGTTTTTCGGCATTTTTAAAATTCATTTTAGCTATTTCTTTTAACTTAGAAATACCATATTTTTCTTTTATAGTTTTAGCAACTTCATCAACTGCAGTTCCCGCACCTTTTGGTAAGAACATATCAAGACTTTGTCCTAATTTGTCAAATTCTTTTATAAATATAAACCTACTAATCATAGATGCACACGCAACACTTAAGCATTTATCTTCAGCTTTTGTTGTAAAAGTAATACCACGACATACTTCTTTCGAATCCCTAAGATAACTATAATAAACAAACTCCTTGGCAAATTGGTCAACAACAATATAGTCTGTATTATGATATTGTTTAGCAAGTTCAATTAAAACTTTGTTATGAAGAATAGCTTTAATTTTATTCATATTTAAATCCTTTGAATAAAAATTATTATACTCTTTATTAGTTAAGATGAAACTTTTATATGGAATTCTTTTAATAATTTTTGGTACTATTTCCATAATTTTCTCATCAGTTATTTTTTTAGAATCTCTTACTCCTAATTCTTCTAGAAAAGGAATATCTTCCTTCGTAACATAACTGCTAGTAACAACAATAGGGCCAAAGAAATCCCCAGTTCCAACTTCATCAGAACCAATAGTAGTAGCATTATATAATTTTTTATCAATAGGATTTTCTTTTTTTTCTTTTGTTTCTTTTTTCTCTTTTTCTTTAATTTCTTTACCTGGATTTAAATGCCTTTCGAGTTCTTTCCACATATTCGCATCTATATCAGCACTTACTCCTTGAAAAACCATAGATCCTGATTCATATAAAGTTACTACAGTATCTTCTTCATCAGCTTGAAAAATCGCATATTGTGGTGTTTTTTCACGTTTTTTATCTTGAAAATATTCAATAGCTTTTTGTTTAGTATTTTCACTTACTTTAAATGATATAGTCATAAAAATGCCTCCTACATTTATTTTACCATAAAAAATTAAAAATCTTTCTTTTTATTTCATTTTGTAATATAATTTTAATAGAAGGGTGTATGATTTGATGAATTTTATTGATATTTTAATAATTGTTTTCTTAGCATTTGGTGCCTTTTTAGGATTTATAAGAGGATTTTTTAGAGAATTAGTATCAGCTTGTGGTTTTATAATTGCGGTAATACTTGCATTTTTATTTAAAAATCCAGTATCAGCATTTTTATATTCTCATTTACCATTTTTTAAATTTGGTTCCTTACTTAAAGGTGCACCAGTATTAAATATTTTACTTTATGAAATAATTGCATTTTTAATTATGTTAGCAATCTTTATGATTATTGTAGAAATAATAAAATTTGTAACTAAATTAGTAGAATTTGTATTAAAATTAACTATTATTTTAGGTATACCATCTAAAATACTTGGAGCAGTAGTAGGTTTAGTAGAATTTTATATTATAACATTTATTATACTTTATGTTATGTCAATGCCAGTTAATTCATTTGATGCATTAAATTCATCTAAACTTAAAAATCCAATATTAACAAAAACACCAATATTATCACATTTTGTAGATAAAAGTGTAGAAATATTTGATGAATTTGAAGAATTAAAAGATAAGTATAGTGATACTACAAATGAGCAATTTAATAATGATACTGTTGATTTAATGCTTAAATATAACATAGTATCTAAAAAAACTATTGAAAAATTAGTTGAAGACAAAAAAATAGAAGTAGATAAAGAAATACTTGATAAATACGAGGAGGAATAAATATGGCTGTTATACATGGAAATGATAATAATTTTGAAGAATTAATAAAAGAAGGAATAGTAATAGTTGATATGTTTGCTACTTGGTGTGGACCTTGTAAAATGCTTGGACCTGTTGTTGAAGAACTATCAAATGAATATACAAATATTAAATTTGTTAAAATAGATGTTGATGAATGTGCTGATGTAGCTAAAAGATATGGTATTATGAGTATTCCAACATTAATTAAATTTGAAAATGGTCAAGAAATTGATAAAAAAATTGGTTTTATAAATAAAGAACAATTTAAAGAATGGTTAAAATAGAAATTACTTTCTATTTTTTTCTTTTAATGATAGAATATATGTGGTGATTTTATGAAAAAACTTATTTATCCAACAAGTTTAAATTTAATTGAAAAATCTATTGATTTAATAGATGGTTTTATTGTGGGTATAAATAGTTTAAGTGTAAATATACCATTAGTAATAGAAAAAGAAGAAATTACTAAATTTAATTATGATAAAGAAATATTTATTAGTTTGAATAAAAATATTTTTAATAGTGATATTGAAGATTTAAAAGATACATTATTATATTTAAAAGATAAAAAAATATCTGGTATTTTATTTTATGATTTAAGTGTATTAAAATTAGTAAATGAACTTAATATTAATATTCCACTTGTATGGTCACAAGAACATTTAACAACTAATTATTTAACATGTAATTATTATTATGAAAAAGGTTGTACATATGTTAATCTATCTAGTGAAATTACTTTAAAAGAAATAATTGATATTACTTCTAAAACAAAACTTTTGACAATTGTTCCTATTTTTGGTTATTTACCTATGTTTAATTCTAAAAGACATATAGTTAATAATTATTTAGATACTTTTAATTTAGATAAAAATTCAAATGTTCATTATATGTATAAAGAAAATAATTATTATCCTATATTAGATGATAAAAATGGTACTACAGCTTATAGTAGTAAAATCTTAAATGGTTTAGATGAAATAAATATATTATCTAAAAATAAAGTGGCTTATGTAACATATAATAGTTTTAATATTGATGATAATAAATTTTTAAAAGTACTTGAAGGAGAAAATCCTGATAACTTATTTAATAATACAGATAAAGGTTTCTTATATAAAGAAACTATATATAGGGTGAAGAAAAATGATAAAGAAAATTAAAAAGCCAGAACTTTTAGCTCCAGCAGGTGATCTTGAAAGACTTAAATATGCATTTATTTATGGAGCTGATGCTGTATATGTTGGTGGTCCAGAATATGGACTTAGGGCTAATGCTATTAATTTTACATATGATGAACTTAAAGAAGCTACTAATTTTGCTCATAATTTAAATAAAAAAATATATGTTACTATTAATATTGCTATGCATAATAGTGAAGTTGATGGTTTATATGATTATTTAAAGAAATTGGAAGAAATAGGTGTAGATGCTATAATAGCTAGTGATCCAGCTATTATAAAAATGGCACTTGATAAAACTAATATTCCAGTTCATATTTCAACACAACAATCAACACTTAATTATGAATCAGTTGCATACTGGAAAAATGAAGGAGCAACTCGTGTAGTACTTGGAAGAGAAACATCTAAAGATGATATTAAAATGATTAAAGAAAAAGTAGATATAGAACTTGAATGTTTTATTCATGGAGCTATGTGTGCATCATTAAGTGGTAGATGCGTTATGTCTAATTTTTTAACTGCTAGAGATGCAAATAGAGGTGGATGTAGTCAAATATGTCGTTGGGATTTTGATTTATTAGATAGTCAAATGAATGAATTAAAAGGAGATAAACCATTTACATTTTGTGCAAAAGATTTATCAATGCTTAAATATATTGGTGATATGATAGAACTTGGTATAGATTCTTTTAAAATAGAAGGAAGAATGCGTTCTATTTATTATGTTGCTACAGTTATAAACATTTATCGTAAGGCAATAGATGATTATTTTGATGGAAAATTTGAATATAATAAGGAGTATGAACATATACTTAGAAGGGTTGCTAATCGTGATGCTATACCACAATTCTTTAATGGAGAATATGGTAAAGAAGTGCAATATTATAATGGTCGTGAAGAAATATCTAATCAAGATTTTTTAGGAATAGTTTTATCATATAATCCTGAAACTAAACTTGCATTAATTGAACAACGTAATTATTTTAAAATAGGTGACGAAGTAGAATTTTTTGGACCAAATTTAGATACAACTAGTTACAAAATAGAAAAAATATATGATGAAAATATGGAAGAAATAGATATAGTAAGACATCCTAAACAATTAGTATATTTAAAATTAGATTTTGAAGTACAAAAGTATGACATGATTAGAATTAAAATTATGTGATTTATATTGACATTAATTTTGATTAGTGGTATTATTTAGAGGCTTAACAAATATGAGGTGAATTTAAATGGCTAATAAAAAAGAAGTTTTTTTAACACAATCTGGATTAGATGATTTAAAAAAAGAATTAGATCACTTAAAACTAGAGAAACGACCAGAAATTATAAATGCACTTAAAGATGCTAGAGCTCAAGGAGATTTAAGTGAGAATGCTGAATATGATGCTGCAAGAAATGAACAAGCAATTGTAGAAGGTAAAATAGCTGAACTTGAAGCTATGATTGAAAATGCAGTTATTATTAAAGAAGTTAATACTGATAAAGTTGCACTTGGAACTACAGTTAAATTAAAATATTTAGAAGATGGAGAAGTAGATGAATACGCAATTGTTGGTAGTAAAGAAGCAGATCCATTTGCTAATAAAATATCTAATGAATCTCC
>JAEEGL010270413.1_pt1 | contig 36266 bp, 30 predicted proteins | sample 9134231 | NCBI WGS metagenome assembly JAEEGL01 (sample SAMN16246548, study PRJNA631951) | gut metagenome | biome: gut microbiome; feature: rumen; material: fiber-attached | host: Bos | place: Iran: Karaj | collected 2018-10
CAGAGAATCTATCGCATCGACCGGTGGTTCGTTGACACGGGATAGTTATAATCGTGAACGGCTGTTGAAACTGGATCAGTTTCGAGTTGAGAGAGATGCGATAAAAAAAGAAATCAAGCGTCTTGATGAAAATATCAAGAATAACAAAAAAACCATCGAGTTAATCGATGATATGAAGTTGGTAATTAGGATGGACAGTGGCGAGGAAATTTGTGTTACTCGTGATATGGTCGTTGGTGCAACTGATAGTATCGATCTCCTTCAGGCAAAGAAGAAATTGCTTATTCCAAGATTAGAACGAATCCTTAAAGAAATAGAAACCTTGGAGCTTGAGATTAAGGAAGAAGAGCAACAATTATCTCTGTTTCCTACTGAATCATTGGCTGATGTCTTTGACCGTAAGATGACCGATGTAGACATTAGTCCTGTTGATGTGAAAAGAGTAATCGAGGATTTGGAAAAAGAGAGAAAAGCACTGGGAGACCAGATTTCTCAATTTACGAATGATAGCAACGATGTGACCCAGTCTATGATAAAAACGGTACAGAAATACATGGGTGAGCTTGGAGATTCCGAGGCGGAAAAGATGACTTGGAGATACCTTTTTACAAGCAACCTTAAAGAACTATCGGGCGCTGTACTGCATAAAACTGTTTTCTCATTTCGCCTTGCGTACATTATAGAAATTGAAAAGGCTCTTGGAATTAAACTACCTATTCTTTTAGATTCACCCAAAGGAAAAGAAATTGACGATATTAATATCGGCAAGATGATGCAGATTCTGCAGCGGGATTTTCCAGATAATCAGATTATCATTGCTTCTATCTATCATTATGTGCAGAATGAGCATGTTATCACATTGGAAGGTCAACTGTTGGATCAGATGATAGAGGCATAAAGGACGAATGAGTGATGTAGAGATATAGATGAATTGTAACGCCTCTGCCTAGGAGTACAAATCCAGCATAGTATATCCCTCGTATGTCCCGGATTCCAGAAACTCATAACTAGAGAGTCCAGACCTCCACGCAACGTTAATATGTTTACAAAACCATATCAGAAACTCTGACGGCACTAAAAAGATTTGGCGTTTTGCGGATCGGGCGCATAATAATCCGTCGTTCAATTATGAACGACAGTCTCCCTCAATCTCCCCAATCACCCTCTCCACCTCCACCTTCCCAAACTCCGTCGCGTCCACATCAATCCGTCTTCCGCGCCAGCTCATCACGTCATTCTTCCGCTTCAGGAAACGTTCCGCGAAGCCCTCGCGAGTCATCTGAAACTCTGTGGATTCTCCCTCGTGCGGCGGATAATGTGTCTGCATGCAGTGTCCGAGATGTCTCTTATGCGCGGCATCACGTGCAAAGTAGCGCTGATACAGCACTTCCGGGTCACCTGTCATGAATACCGTCGTCACGTCGATCTCCGGGTTCTCCTCCAAAAGCTTTGCAAGTTCTGCTGCCGATTCCTGGTCAAAATTGTTGTCAATAATCAGCGATTGATCCGCCTCGATGAACTTCCGGACCATGTCCAGCAGAATGAAATTAGCCGCTACATCCTCTGCGCGCTTGCCCGCATAGTTCTCAAAGCCAATCGCGTCAAACATGCGCTCTTTGATCCGGTCCTTTTCGATGACCGGATAGCCAAAGTGTTCCCGAAGTTTTCCTGCAAGCCAGGACTTCCCTGTGGCAGGCATGCCCGCTATCACGATGAGTTTCATATGAATGTTCCCTCGCAATAAAACAGGGCGGTTTCCCGCCCTAACATACTTTATATCACCGGATACACCGGCCGGCCGCCGTTCAGTACGTTCAGCACCGACTGCGCCGCCGTAAAAGCCCCGTTGTAGTTCGTCTCAAAAGTGATCGCCGCCGTATGCGGTGTCACCGACACATTGTTCAGTTCAAACAGCGGATTATCCGCGGTCACCGGCTCATGCTCATACACATCAATACCCGCTGCCCGGAGTTTCCCTGTCCGAAGAGCACGCACAAGCGCCGCCTCGTCCACCAATTTTCCACGCGCTGTATTCACCAGATAGGCGCCATCCTTCATCTGTGCGATCGTCTCATCATTGATGAGATGCTCCGTCTCAGGCGTTGCCGGCAAATGGAGCGACACGACGTCACTCTCCCGGAGAAGTTCCTCAAAGCCCACAGAAATCACACCGCGCTTTTGAGCCTCCTCTTCGTTCATGAATGGATCATACGCCAGGATCCGTACTTTGAACCCCACAAGAAGCTCGGCAAGCCGCCGGCCAATCCGTCCGAAGCCCACGATGCCCACGGTCCTCCCCGCCAGCTCACACATCGGGAAGCGGGCCCACTCACCTTTCCGAACCGCCTGATCAAGCTGCGGAAGATTCTTCATACATGACAGGATCAGCATCAGCGTGAACTCCGCGACCGCATTATAATTCGCGATCACCCCGACCTCGACCCCCATCTCCCGGAGCTTCTTCAGGTCAAAATTGTCCGTCCCCACGCCAAAACGAATCAGCACACGCAGGTTGTCGCAGCCTTCCAGCATTTCCGCATCATAAGGCTCCGTGCCCGCGATCACCGCGAATGCATCCTTGATCATTGCCTTTTGTTCCTCGCGGGAAAGCGTCCGCCCGGTCTCATTGCAAACGAGGGTGAAGCCCGCGTCCGTCAGAATTTGCCGCGCCGCTTCATGCATGTGTGTGGCATGATGGCGGAACGGGAAGGCGACGATGAGGGGGGTGGGGGTAAGGGAGGATTTCATAAGGTTTGCTGTCCTAATCGATTCTTCTAAACCGGGTACACGCTTGTTTATACTTTTTATTCTTATAGTTTTAATTTAACAACATGTATCACTGGTATAATCCAAAAATAAAACTTCGAATGCATTCGAAGTATATTTTATTTTACAAAACATTTAAATTCTAGTGCTTATAGAAAATGAGTTTTGTTTTTCCGGGCCAAAATGTTAAACTCATTTTAACTATTCAGTGAAACAACATTCTTCCACTTCGCCGAACGGAAGGTTCGAATGGTTTGCAATAACATCAAAATCTAAAGCATCAATTAATGGCTGTGCTTTCTCTCCTTCATGATAGGCAATCCCAAGACCTTTTAGTCTAAAAAGCCTTTTTAGCTTCCACTTCCCTTTTGATCCGCTCGGGATCGGGCAAGGAGGCATGTTCAAAAAAGCAAAGATTCCATTACTGTCCAAAAGCATTGTGTCTTCAATATCCGCATCGGATGCCATATCTATAATTCTTCTCGCCTTGTTTTTAATCAGTTTTTCCCTTAGTTTTTTCCAATCCCCTTCATAAAACTTTGAGATGGAAGATAGATATTCATCTGTATCGTAACATAGTACGACCGTCCAGTTTAAACTTTTATATAACCCTCGACATCGTGAAGCAAACCATGCGCCAGAATTTGTCAATTGAGAAACCGTTCCAACAACATTGGTTTTTATTAAAACCTTGATATTTGAATTTTCTAAAACATAAAAGACCTCTCCCGAATCGGAATCAACCTCTTTCAACATACAAAAACCTGGATGCTTTTTGCAGCAGAATCGTAAGTAGGATAGATAAAATACTTTTTCAGTATCTCCCTCAAAAACAAACGCAACACCTTTGTCATACCCCGAGCTCATTTTTAATCCTCCAAATAGAAGGACAAAGTGTCTGCCGAATCCTGATCATTCGACATCAACTCAAACAGGTATTCTCCAACAGTCATTTCTAGGTCTCGCGCAAAACTCAGCAACGCTTTAGCACGAGATGATTTGACTTTTTTAAAGAGTGCAATCCCCTCTCTCGATGGGACTCCCACAAATATTCTGTCCAACTTGAAATACTGTACCAAATATGGAGAGTGGCTCGAAATAATAATAGAAGTATTGTCAAGTGCCTCATCAAGAATCTCGAGCAGACGCTTTAATAGGCGTGGATGAATACTTGTTTCAAGCTCTTCTACTCCAATAAGTGATATGTTTTTGGATCCGGCAATAAAAACATTAGCAAGGAGCCAAAACACTCGCTTTGTACCGGTTGACATCATCGCCATGTCAATAGGCTGATTCAAGTCCTTATGAGTAATGATAACTCTATATATTTCATCCCTGATTCGAAAAGGAATGTCTTCTATTTCCTTATTCGAATCCGACAAAGCAGCGTCTTTGTTGGGTTCAGCAACAAGTTTAATCTCTTTGACATCTTTTCTAACCTCATATGGACGAACCGATACATCAATAAACTCCGGGAATAGCGTATACACTGATTCAAGAAATAGTGAATACTTTTCGGGATAGTTCTGCATCAATTGATATAGCGCACGTGGCACATCTCTGTCATCAAACAAAACACTCTCGTCACCTTTTGAACCAACGTATTCAAATGGCATTGAAACAAACCTGTCTCGTAAATCAAGCGAGGAACAGACATGATAATCAAATGATTTTATTGTCAAGATCACTGGATGTATTGCAATGTCATCAATCGAAGATAGAATATCAATTGCCAATTGGGAATCGTTTAAATATATGTTTCTGTACGAAATTGTATCTTTCTCTTTACGATACTTGCCTTCACTCCTCTTCAAAAAAGAGGTATATCTCACACTCTCTGTTGGTCGCGCTTCAATCCATTCATCAATTATACGCTGACCATTACCATCATCGCGATACCATTCATATTTATATCCGTAACGGACAAAGCGATATTCTGCCAAATTTGGATCATCAAACTCTATTTCAAAAGAAAAAACACTCGTGGCCAATTTCTTATTGATTGGGATGGCGCGAGCCCATTTCATCATAGCATTTCTTTCTTTCGGATTGGCGGATAAGAAATTACAGCCAAAGTCAATAGCCTCAAGTAGATTTGATTTACCATAATTATTCGTGGAAATAATCGCGGCAATCCTATCCAACGATAGTTTTGTGGTGCTTATATTTTTGAAGCCACCAACCGTAATACTCTTGATCTTCATTGTTTCGCACCTCCTAGATTATTGTTAAGATATAGCAAAAGATATGTTTTGTCAACTGTCCGCCAGTGTTTTATGGCATATGCAAGAACAAGCCATACTAAAAACTATGTTTTAAACGAGAATTGTTTGCCTTTTGTTATGTTAATATGAATTGCAATATGGGAGGAAATCGCCAGAAGGTTTACCAGGTGTCACATAAACATGTGCCTTCTAAGGAAAGTGCTCCTCAAATACAACTATATGAAAACGCCTCGCTGCTCGTGTTGAGCGCGGGGCGTTAGCGCATTGAATTATGTGGCATATCAAGATTTTGAATGGGGCGCTGAGGGTTGAGTCACGGGGAATAGTACCCTTCACGGAGCGGCCGTATCATCCCTCTTCCTCAGCAATTCGTTCGAAATCCAGAGCTTCCGCGAGGTTGTAAAAACACTCCGGATCCAGATACCGGCCCGTTATGTTAAGATCGTTTCCGAAATCGGTCAAAAACGCCGAGATTCTTTCTCTGAAAGTCTGATTATCCCAGCCACAACAATATAGGTGCATTCCTGGTTTTCTGGCTGGCTCAAAAAACCTTTTCACCTTTGAATCCCAATAATACTTTTCAGGGGGATTAAAAACACTAAATTCTTCAAACAAAACATCGTTTCTATCTATCGAAACAACCAAATATCCATCAATCTGGTTGTACTCCCATAGGGGTGCTCTCAGAATTCGTAACTGTATACAACGTTCATCGTCAAATCTCTCTAACTCCCTCTCTCCTATAGAACATCCTCATCACCTCGCAGATCTTCTCGCTAACATCTGCGCCAATATATGAACTCTCTTTCCCCTCATTGATCGTTTTCACAAAGTCCACAAGTTCATAGCGGATCCCTTCGCCCTCAAGCTGATAAAAATACCGCTGATTTTCTGCGGGATTCTCATAGCGCACCTCAAAATACTCGGTCTTCCACCATGGCGCCGGTACATAGATATAGCCTTTCGTTCCGGAAATCACCAATTCTCCTTCCGACTTCACCCCACGGCCAACCGTAACCTCACCAATCCCCTGGGGATAAAGCAAATTGATCCGTGAGAACAGGTCGAAATCTTTCTTCTCCTTCGACAGTCGGCTGATAATACCGACCTCCGTCGGCTCTGTCCCCAGCAATTGAAACACCGGCAGCAATCCCGTTGGTCCCCAACTCGTAATACTGTTCCATGATTGATCGGTAAGTTCCTGAATACTCGTACAGGTCGCGCTGATTGAAACCACGTCCCCAATCTTACCGCTCTTCACTAAAAGCAGTAGCCTATAATAAGCTGTCGAATAAGCGGTTTTGATCGAGTCCATAAGGACCGCAGAATGGGCCTCTGCGACCTTTTTCAATTCTTTGAACTCAGCGCCGGACAAGGCAATTGGAGCCTCGCAAAGCACGTGTTTTCCGCGTTCTAAGGCCTTCCGCACCAGCGTATAATGTTCGGACGGGTGGGACAGGATAAAGATCGCATCACAGCGATCAAGAAGGTCCTCAAAATCTTGAGTGACGTACAGTTCTTCGTCTTTCAGCACTTCACGAATGGACTCGTCTCCTGCGCAGATCCCAGCCACTTCAATGCCATTCACGTACTTGCATTCGTTGTAGAACTTCGTTAGTATACGAGTCTCATGGTCACCCACAAAACCCATACGAATCTGCCTCTTGTCGGTCCGGATCATGGAGCTTGAAACGCCCTCGGTTCTCGGCAAATAGACTACTTTGCAGTATTCGTTTAGATAATCAAAATAGCCGGTCCAATCTGAGCCGACTGTGAAAATGTCTACGCCAAGCCGTTTGATATCATCAATCTTCTGGCCTTCATACTCCTCAATGACAATTTCATCTGCCAGGCCTGTCGCTTTCACCGCAGCCACCCGCTCCATCAGAGACTGCTGATTGTTGATCTTGCCGCGGACCTTGTCATAACCGTCAGAGGTAACGCCAACAATCAAATAATCTCCCAGAGCCTTTGCGCGTTCCAGGAGTTTGATGTGCCCATAATGGAGCATGTCATATGTACCGTAGGTGATGACTTTGATCATTTTTTTACGCTCAAAATTCACTAACGCCTTTTTAGCAAATTGACTTGTGTGTGGGCATGAGTTTAGGACATGAGCACCACATCCCCTAACGCCTTCTCAATCACTTGGTCCATATCGTAATACTTATACTCTCCAAGTCGCCCGCCAAAGATTACTTTGTTCTGCTTCTCCGCCAAGGTTTTATACTCTCTATAAAGCCTACCGTTTTTCTCATCATTCACGGGATAATAAGGCTCATCTCCAGGTTTCCACTCGGAACTGTACTCTCTGCTGATTACAGTCTTTGGTAGATCCTTGCCTTGCGAATCTTTCCCGAACTCAAACCATTTATGCTCGATAATCCGTGTCCAAGGAGTCTCTCGATCGGTGTAGTTCACTGCTGCATTACCTTGGAAGTTTGGGATATCCAAAAGCTCTGTTTCAAAGCGCACAGAACGGTATTCCAGTGTTCCAAGACAATAATTAAAGAAGGCATCTATTTGGCCGGTATAGACTACTTTTTCAGCAAGATTGTCCAGTTTTTCCCTATCCTTCAGATAGTCGATTCCCAAACGGACTTCGGTGCCCTGCAGCATATTCTGAATAAGCTTTGTATAGCCTCCCATTGGAATTCCTTGATACAAAGCATTAAAATAGTTGTTATCGAATGTAAAACGAACTGGAAGTCGTTTGATAATAAACGCAGGCAGATCCTTACAGTCGCGACCCCACTGCTTCTCTGTATAGCCTTTTACAAGTTTTTTATAGATATCTCTGCCGACCAAGGAGATCGCTTGTTCTTCAAGGTTTTGATGTTCTCCTGAAACCTCTTTCCGCTGTTCTTCTATCTTTTGAAGAGCTTCTTCCGGCGTTAAAACACCCCACATCTGGTTGAAAGTGTACATATTGAACGGAAGGCTATAAAGTTCCCCTTTGTAATTAGCTACCGGGGAGTTTGTGAATCTATTGAATTTTGCAAACTGCTGTACATATTCCCACACTTTTTTATTGTTGGTATGGAAAATGTGCGCTCCGTATTTGTGAACTTGAATACCTTCTATTGCCTCAGTATAAACATTTCCGCCGATGTGATTACGCTTATCAATAACAAGAACCTTCTTGCCAGCTTTATGCATTTGCTCGGCAAAAACAGCCCCGTATAGGCCTGAACCGACAATGAGATAATCGTATGGATAAGACATGGTAATACCTTTTCTATGATAAGCTTCTGTGAAGAAAGTAACCATTCATCGTGAAATAAGTATTATTTATTGCTTCTTTCAGTTTTCTTCAAAGTTAGTTTAAGAGTGTTTGTTACATTGCAACAAAAGAACTTGACCCATTAATAGAGAAAACAACTGGGGTTTCGCTTACTTAGAGCATAACAGATTACGATAAAAGATTACACTTCAAAAACGATAGTTCACCCTCATGAGGTTTTTTCAAACAATCTTAGAGACAATCATGTCATTGCCTTCTTTATCTAAGACCTTCAAACTCGCATAGACCTTTTGAGCTTTCATATATACTTCTTCCCGGTTATCTGCTACAAAAGCAAATTCTGCAATGCGTTGTTTTAAGTCACCACTCGCAGGTATTACCGCCCCGACTTTGGATTTTCTTGCAACGCAGTAAAGACCAGGGATCTTTTCGATTTCTTCGAATCCTTCATATGTTCCTATTTCACCCGGACGCGCTGAAACTGTTAATTGAACTGCGTCCTTTCCATTTAGGAGATAGCCGTTGGCTAATTCAGAGCCATTAAGCGGAATCTGACCAGAAAGTGCATATGCGACCATCGCCTTCGCAACGCTTATACCCGTCACTTTTTCATATAGAAGGTCAAATTCGCCTCCTGGGAAACGGATTCCCGGATCATAAAAACGTACAGTATCACCATCTATAAAACCTTGGAAAAAAGTTAGTGCATTTTTAAGGCCTAACTGTTTCAGCATAGCCGTAAAACGCCCATGAACTTTTTCAAGATAGAAGTCCTGATAGAGCGAAGGTGCAATTGTACACATGCATTGTCTCTGTAAGTTATCTTCTTTCCTCCCCAAGTAACGATCACCTGTACGAATCAGAAATGGTTCTCCATCTTTAATCACAAAGGAAATAGTAAAATCTTGTTTCCCCTGCATATTCTTTTCAATTGTCGCTCTTCCGTTCCGAGATGTCTTTTGAGCTTTTTGGAGGGCTTCCTCAAGTTCTTCTCTGTTGTTGCAAAGAATCTGTCCACGTGATCCGCTGCATTCTGCAGGCTTAACTAGGACGGGATACTCAATCGTCTCCAAATCATCTTGGTCAAATGTTTGAAGCACATCTATTCCACAGGTTTTGCAGAAACGCTTAAATGCCGCCTTATCAGTAAGTGTATGATATTGCTCTGCCGTCCCATATGAGGGAAAGCCGAGTTTTTCGCAAAGTTTCTGATGTGTATTTTGTGCCGGATCCACGTTATAATTCAGTACCCCGTCTACTGGGTGCTGTAAACACCATTGATACAGGCCTTCTACATCTAGAACACTATACGAGAGACACTCATCCGCAATTGCACGCACCTCTGGATGTGCTGACATATCTGTCACAATTGTATGAACACCCATCTCTTGCGCAGCCAAAACGACCTTTTTACATTGAATTGCTCCACCTAAAATGAGCAACCTTTTGTCTTTAAATTCCACAATGTCTCCTTAAGAAACTTTTTAGATTTCTTTAAAAACTCCACTGACAAATGCACTAATCACTTCAATCAGAATCTTCTCATTCTTTGGATTCTTTGATTCTTTCCAAATCTTTAGCTGGTTTCCAGCCAGGCTTGTATAGTTCGTGAATCCCCAAGCGCTTATTTCTTGCATCTTGAACGGCACTCTTAAAAAGTTTGGCCCATTCTTTGTCCGGTTTCAAATTGGCCTTCAAGATATCCACTTGTCGTTTGATATTCATTGCCCAATAATATCTGGGCGGAAGATTTCGACGAATCGCATCCATTCGATTCCTAATAAGGTAATAATCCTTCCATTGATACCCAGCGTTTGAAGAATACTCAATATCATGATAGACCTTGATGCTCGGAACACAGATGATTCGGCCATACTTCCCAACCCGAAGGCTGTGCTCGCTATCATCCCACTGGATAAAGTAGTCTTTTTCCGGGAGTCCAGCTTGTAGAAGTGCATCTTTCTTAATAATTGCTCCAACGTATGAGAATATATCCAGATCAAAGGATTCTTTTTCATATTCTGTTATAGGGACATCTAATTCATTGATTCTGAAAAGCTTCTTCTCAATTCGTCTTCTATGTCCTGCAGCAATTTTGTGATATGAAATCACTTCTGAACATATCACGGCGATTCCTTCACTGCCATGATTACTCAGATAGTCCGTGAAGTGCTGAAGTGCATTCTTTTCTGGGTAAGCATCGTCGTCTGATATCCAAATCCAATCCACATCCAGTTTCTGTGCACATTCAAGCCCGGTATAAAAGCCCCCTGCGCCACCTAAATTCTTTGGATTGTTAATAACAATATGGCATGAGGGATCTTCTTCTCGCCACAACTGAAGAATAGCCGCTGTTCCATCCGTACTTCCATTGTTTACAACAATCAAATAATCCGCATCTCTGGACTGCTCTGCAAAACTGTCAAGCGTTTTAATCAGTTTTTCTGAGCGATTAAAAGTAACAATAACTGCAGCGATTTTCATGGCTTTTCCGTTTCTTTCTTATATTCTTCCAACACTTCTAAGTATGATCTTTCTGGATCGAATATGGGTTTCCCGCCCTTTTGATGGCCTGTTATAACCTGTTTGGGGGTCATATATGATTCTCCATAGTATTTTATCAACAATTCGTCAAACTGTCTTGGTATTGGAACCTTTAAAAACTCAAAATTAACCCAAATCTTCTCATTAAAAAACTCCACTGGTATGTGTCTGTATGACTTCATATTCCAGTAAAAAGACATCTTGTCGACTTCGGTTCCGGATTCCTCTTGGCATAGTTTTTCAAAACGCTTAAAAGCCGACCGGTCTCCATCGAGAAAACAGATTTTTGAAACAACGGTTTTCGCTATCCGTTTAATCCATCCACCAGATTTTCGATACATTCGAATATCTAAAAGGTTTTTAAATGTTCGTAACTTTTTGTTTTTCCGTTTGATTAGCTCCTCGTTGTCCGGTAAAAAGTCTAACGGAAAGATATCTAAAAAAATACCTTGATTAAATGTCACCTGCCCTAATTCTTTTGGGAGGATCGCTGTCGTCAAAGAGTTTCTCAATTGAGCATGAGGGCGAAAATATCCTTCATCACTATATGCTGACTGTAAAAAGTATGGATGTGAGAACTCCTCCACACAGTTGTGAATCAGGTAATCATAGTCTTGTCTCAGCATGACAACATCGAAATCATCGTCCCAAGGAATGAAACCATGCTCCCGAACCGCTCCTAACAAAGATCCACTATCGGCAAAGTATTGAAGATTGTATTTTTTGCAGACGCGATCTAACTGAGTAAAAAGATCCAATTCAACTGCCCAAATCTTTTTAGCCTCGCTTGTCACTTCATAATTGCGACGAATCTCTGGTTCTAAATAATCTTTTGGAAGTTTAATAGTGATTGGCAGCATCTGATCCTCCACCGGTTAATACTTATTCTATTCCACAGATGTTCGCAATAAACTGAAGCATTTTTCTTGGCGTCAATTGATCTTTGTTTGGATAGTTTGTCAAAGTAACGTCTTTTTTTATCACATCCGTATTAATATCTTCTGCTCCAGTATAGAATTGTATTCTATCACAATAATAAGGACTTTGAGCCAAAGCCTTGTTGTTAGTCAACAGTATCTTATTATATGCAACGCTTTCAAATAGCCTTATTGTTGGTGCTTGCTGCTTCTCTTGAACCACTTCTAGAATTATTCTTGTGTGTTGTATATGCTTAACGATTATATCATAATCTAAATATGTGTTATAGATGATTCCTTTTTCGCTTATTTGTTGTTCCTTAGAAACCCCAACTATATAAAAGATGCACGTTAATCCGCTTGAAGAAAGTCTTCTATAAACACTATGAATCTCTGCTAGCCTGTCCTTACTTGCTCCAACATAGAAGCAATCACAATATGGCGTCGTATTATCTCTGAAAGAAGTTTTCGAATACCCCAGGTCACAATACGGCAAGTGGTATTGTGCTGCATCTTGTGGATCCCCAGCTATGACTAAATCATAATAACTGAGAAGATCTTTCAGGTCTTCGTTAACATATTCAACGAGGTTTAAAAGCTTATAAACACGTTTGCAATTAGGAAAAGTGTCTTTTAAATATGCTAAAAAACCCTTTTCTCCCAAATACCACGGTTCATTACTAAAGAACACGAAGATAACTTCGTCTTTCTTGTCGAAACGTAATGATGATACAACATTTTGAAATGCAGCTTTCTTAAAAGGAACATCAAATACTGAGGTCCATTTTCTAAAGCCACGCTTATTAGTCCAAAGATTAACCCACTTCTCCCCCTCAGTGGCTCTAGGAGGAATATAATTCACGTCTGGGTCATTGATAACATCACTAAAGATTAGTTTAAGTGTGTCAAAGCCTGAATGTGAAAAGAGGTTTTTCCCAAAAAGAACAAATCTTATCATCTTTCAAAAATCAAAAGCGGAATAAAACTATAACGATTCAATGACATAAAACTCATTCGAAAAAGTCGTTCAATGGAACGCTCAATTCTACATCTTTCATAGCATTATCATATAGTTTAGACACGAATAGTTTTTCGAATAGAATGAGATATGCACAACATAAATACTCTCTCAATTTCATTTCCTCACCATAATAATCTCCGGTTGGTGTTTCTTTCCTCAAAGCCTTATAAAGAGTGTCGCGCACCCATGTTCTCAGTGCCTCGTATGCTTTCGGCTTATTCTTCTCAGCATATGACATTTTTTTAATTACTACTCTATGAGAATGATAAAACTCGCTCTGTTCAACAAATCGGATGAGTTTTCGCATTTCCTCTCTATTCTCAAAAAGTGAATGGCAATCTGTTGACCCGCCAATTTTGGACATATTGGCCACAACTTCCGAAGGAAGATGTTTCCGGCAGTTCTCAACATGTACTCTTTTTTTCTTTCCGTTCTCTTCTCCTAATGGTGCGCAAATCGATACAAACTCATTGTCCAAATAAGGGTATCTGGTTTCGATGTCGAAAGAATTGGCTAGAATTCCATTCTTTTTGAGGATCATATAGGATCCATACGCAAATGGGTATTCGGAAAACTCATACCACTTACCCCTTCCTAAAGAATTGCCTCTGTTATTCTTCTCCTCTTTGAAATAGTTTTCATGCATAACCTGGTCGGCACTCTCACCGCAAATCAGTATTTGCTTCCCTTGATTCTTTACCAAATTATTCAACTCATATTGAAGGAACAACCCCGCCTCAAAAGCATTGCCTTCCAAACGCCAAACAATATCCGGGAAGTTCTGTAGTGTCCCGGCATCTGTAATCTCGGAATACAGCGTTACTCGCGGATAATACTGTATGTTCTCCTTAACGATTGGCAACTCATTTTTCCCAGTTTTTCCGCCTATGCAAAAAGCATTTATTGGCAGATTGGTGCGGGTTTCAATGGTATTAACAATAAAGTTGGAATCATAACCGCTTGACAGCGGAGCATTGCATTCAGTCTCATTTTCACTGATCTGATCCAATATCGCTTGTTCCAAAACCGCGTTAAACTTATCTAACGCTTCTTCTTTTGAATAAGGTTTTATACAATAGTTTACAGGAATCTGTTTGGGTCCGGATTTGTCAATACTTAAACAATGAAATGCTTTGAGTTTGTAAACATTCTTAATCAATGTATCTTCAGCATATAAAAAACCATTGACCAAAAAGTCTTCTATGACCTCTTCATTCAACTCCCTGGAAATACATGAGGACAATAGGAGCTTTTTGAGAGAAGTAGAATAATAAACGGCTTCTTCAGTTTGTGTATAGTATAATGCCAATGGAGAAGTGCTTCTGTCATGAAAGAGTGAAAGCCGATTGTTTTCACGGTCAAAGATCGCCAAGATATAAACCCCGGAAACATGTTCCGTGAGCTTGTTGCCGTGATCGTGAAACACTTTCAAAATGGATTCGAGGCTCAGGCTTCTTCTATCGATTACAACCTTTCCCAGAAGAGAGATGCTGTATCGTTCATCTTTGTATGATTGAATATTTCCAGATTGATCCAAAAAAGTGTGCTCTATGAAATTGAATGTGCCTGCCAGGGTTTTCATTGGGGCCTCCTCTGTTCGTTAAAAAAGGCAACATAATCGAAATCATCCAAATAGCGTCTCTTCAATAATCCTTTCTTCCATTCAGAAAGAATCCCTACTTCTCCATCCTTCTCAAAGCCTTTTAGATAAACAACCGATCTAAACTCCGGGTATGGCTTATGCGTGAAGATTACTTTGTTCTTAAATGGAAGTGAATCGAAAGTCTTAATGTCTTCATAGGTGCAGCCATCCCTGTCCGTCATCATAATAAATAGATTGTTCCGATCAATTCGAAGCTTTCTCTCCTCCCACTTCTCCTTCGCTTCAGAAAAAGAACCATAATGAACAAAATGAATCTGGATATCGTCTAGTTGTCCTATCGGGTAAGATTCCAAATCTTTAATCTTTACCAGCTCAATTGAAAGATAATGGTCCAAATTGGAAACAAACTTCAGAAAATCTTTTGCTGTAAAAAACAGATTAACTGTTGGAGTGTTAAACCTCGCTCCCAAATCGTGCAAAACAACCCCTCCATTGCAATTTGACGCTATAACAGAGGGGGTTTTATTCTTTAGTTTTTTCTTTTTGATTTCCAGGTAAAGACGGTGCTCTGCCCTGGCAATTAATGAATTGCCCATCACTTTCCAATCAATCGTTTGAACGCCTTAACGATCTTTTTGTTCCTTACGGAATCATATTTCTTTGCCAACTCAAGCGTATACTGAAACGCTTCCATAACAAATGGATCTTGTATTTGAAAGCCATTTTCTTTTAACCATTTTGCATCAACCCTGCTGTTCGCCTGAATCATCTTGTATAATAGGCTTTCTCTCTCCGGTTCATCTCCAAAAAGATTCTTTTCTGCCATGAACGATCCTTCATGATCCAGTCTAAGGGCTGATAGGTAGTGCAGTTTGGCAAGACCGTTTTCCCTCGAAAAAGCCAGATTATCCATAATGCCCTGCAACATATCCAGACTCTTTTTCATGGTGTATTTCGATGCACTGGGAATGATACGATACCTATAAACAGGTTCATCTAAAAAGCCATACTTACCTGCTGCGGTCATTGCGCGAACAAAGAATGGTGGATCCTGAAATCGGGCATATCGGGGGAATTCGATTTTGTTAATTGTTAGTAGTTCTCTGTCAAACAGATAGCACGTATACCCACAATCATATTGATACTCTGAATAGTCCATAATGCCTTCTTGGAAAAACTCCATGGAGTATTCGGCAATTGGATTTTCCCTGAGCGTTATCTCACCATCAATCAGTTCTTCCCTTCTGCCGCCAACAACCAAAAGATGATTGTTCGTTGCATAATCGAAAAGATGCCGCAAAACATCTTGACTGGGGTAGAGATCATCTGAATCCAAAAAGCAGACGTACTTACCAGTTGCCTTGTTTAATCCATCGTTTCGGGCAGCACCAACACCTTCATTATTAGGCTTGTCAACGAATACAATACGACTATCCTTTTGTAAATATCTCTCAATGATCTCCTTGGAATTGTCTGTAGACTTATCATTGACAACAATAATCTCAATGTCAGACAGTGTTTGTGAAATGACACTGTCCAGGCACTCTGCAAGATACTTGTCGGTATTGAATACCGGAATGATTACGCTTACTTTTGCTTCCATAACTTATCCCAATGTGATATTCATTCGCTTTCCAAATAGCATAGAATGAACCGCTGGCATTTTCTGAAGCAGCCAGTATCTTACTTTCTGTCTAATGTTACTGGCCCTTTTAATTAACAAAGGATATTCGTGGTCATAAACGCGCTTTATCTCATTTAAACGAACCTTATTCTCTGTAACAGTAGGATCTAAATTGGCAAACGCAACTGCTACTCTCGAATAAATGAACTCTCTGTTCTGATCGGCTAAATCATTCAACCCCAGTTCTTCTAGTTTTTTGATTCTGGCTTCGACCGCATCAATGATGTCCGTGAAAGCTAATCTGTATTCCTGATGAAGAATGCTGCCGCTTCTGATCAGATAAAAATAAGTATTCTTTCCGGTAAGAACTCCTCTTGATACCTTGCTTAAGATTTCATGATAGATAAATGTATCTTCGTAAAGCTTTTGGAACGGGAAACGTATGTCATCAAAAATGAACTTTTTATACAATTTAGCCCATGCACAAGGCTGGTTTAATGTATTGAAAACCGAGAGGCCCTCCAGTACCGTTCTGCCTGTGGCCGGGCAATAAAACTTCGGGTTAAGTTTATCTTCTGAAACTGATGTGATATTACCTATTGCAAGGTCCGAATCCGTTTCAATCAGCGCGCTATACAATTCTTCCAGATGGGTGGGAAGCACATAATCATCGCTGTCAATGAAAGAGATATACTCTCCTGTAATAATATCCATTGCTGCATTTCTGGCATCTGAAAGCCCACCGTTTTGTTTATGGATAACCCTGATGCGTGAATCTTTTAATGCATATTCATCACAAATCTTCCCACAGTTATCTGGTGAACCATCATCTACTAAAATCAATTCATAGTCTTGAAAAGTTTGTGCCAAAACAGAATCTAAGCATTTTCTTAGATACTCTTCCACCTTATATACAGGAATGATAACACTGATTTTTGGCATTACTTAACTCAATAAAACTCTTTACAGCCGCCAATAAACATAACCTTTTTGAATCATTTCGTCCTTATCCAGGATCGCTTTTACATCCACCAAGACTCTCTTCCCGGTTCCATATAGACTTTCCAGTGATTCCGTAGAAAGTGTCTTAAATGCATCATGCGCCACGGCTATGACTACGGCGTCCATTCCTCTCAGGTCTTCCATCCTTGAAAGTCCCAGACCATATAGTCTCTTGGCTTCTTCCGCGTCTGCTTCCGGATCCACCACTAACGGTTTGATTCCGTACTCTTCCAGTTCTCTCACAATATCGATCACCTTGGAGTTTCTAGTGTCCGGACAGTTCTCCTTAAACGTGACGCCTAAAACGGCAACTCTCGCGTTTTTGACCGTCTTGTCTGCTTCGATCAGTTTTTTGACCACGTTTCTGGCAACATATCTGCCCATGTCGTCATTGATACGCCGTCCGGCGGAAATGATCTGGCTGTGATAGCCCAACATCTCTGCCCTGTAGGCCAAGTAATACGGATCCACTCCGATGCAATGTCCGCCTACCAGGCCTGGCGTGAACTTCAGGAAGTTCCATTTCGTTCCCGCCGCTTTCAAAACCGCTTGGGTATCAATCCCCATCCGGTTGAACATGATCGAAAGCTCATTCATGAACGCAATATTGATGTCTCGCTGGCTGTTTTCAATCACTTTGGCGGCTTCTGCGACTTTGATGCTTTCAGCCCTATAGACGCCCGCATCGATGACCAGTTCATACACCTTGGCGATCGTGTCCAGCGACTCCTCGTCCATGCCCGAAACGATCTTCGTAATTGTCTCCAGCCGATGCACCTTGTCGCCGGGATTGATCCGCTCCGGAGAATAGCCGACTTTGAAATCTTTTCCGCATTTCAGCCCGGAGAACTGCTCCAAGATCGGGACACAGACCTCTTCAGTTACTCCCGGATACACCGTTGATTCATAAACAATGATACTCCCGGGCGTCAGATTTCTACCCACGATCTCCGAGGCGCCCTGAACCGGCCCAAGGTATGGTGTATGGTCATCGTTGACCGGTGTTGGGACCGCAACGATGAAAAACTTTGCTTCCTTCAGTTTTTCTTCATCCGTGGTGAATTCAACCGTGGTGTTTTTAACGGCCTCATCCCCTACTTCATTCGTCGGATCCTTTCCCTCTTTATATAGCGCAATCTTTTGACTGTTCAGGTCATAGCCGATGACATTTACCTTCTTTGCGAAAGCAACAGCCAGCGGCATGCCCACATAACCAAGGCCGATGACCGCCAGTTTTTCTTTCCCCTCAATCAATTCCCTATAATAGAGCATTGTATCAACCTCTTTTTTTCGCCTTAAATCTTCCCATAACACCTTTTATTGTCCAATAACCCCAATATGCCTTAGGATAAGCCGATTCATAAAGCCATGGGCGCTCTTTGAACCAATCCTTTTTACCTTTTAGCACTTTACGAAGTTTCTTTCTAAGTGGTTTTATTTGCCTTTGATAAGATGGTTCTTTCATCTTACCTAACCCATGAATTGCCATAGACAATCTTTCGGCATAGAGTTTTTCGCTTGCCGAATAGGCCTTTTTGTAATCATGTTTCTTGAAAAACTCTAGTTGTTGTTCTGCACCTTCAATACCATCCAACCGTTTTGGCGACCAAGTTGTCCCAGTGATTCCATTCGGATTCTGATAATATGCATATAGTGGTTGATCAATGAAAGCTAATTCTTTGTGTTTAAAAAGTATTCGATACGTTACAAAGTCGTCTTCATGAAGCTTCCCAACCGGATAACGGATTACTGAAAAACAGTCTTTTCGATAAAGCTTACCACAGGCAGTAGTGGCATTATTGGGATTTTCGGCAAAGAAGTCTTCTGTATTTACAATTATAGGGCTAAGCTTTTCCAGGTTTACTTCAGGAGAATCTCTTTCTGTGCGTTCATAACTACATACAACAATTTCTTTTTTTGCTGTTCTTGTCCCATTTATTAAAGCTTCTAAACATCTCGGATGAATCCAATCGTCACTATCAACAAAGGAAAGCCAGTGACTATCACTATTATCGAAAGCCCAATCAATTCCTGCATTTCTAGCATCTGATAGGCCTCCGTTTTTTTTATGTATCACATGAATTCTGCCATCCGTTGCTGCGTATTGATCACAAAGAATTCCGCAATTATCTGGACTTCCGTCGTCAACTAGAATCAGCTCAAAATCTGTAAATGTCTGCGCAAGAATACTGTCTACACAACGGCGCAGATAGCACTCCACTTTATAGACAGGAACAATGACACTGATTTTAGGCATTATAATCCTTTACAGTAACTTAAACTTTTAAGCTGAATAATTCCAAACAAACTTATAAAATAAGGCGCTGAAATACGTATGTAATTTCCAATTTCTATGTAAGCAAAAAGAAGAAAGCAATAAGATTTGCTGGCTATGTGATTTCCCAAAAAGATCATACAATTCTTTTCGTGCACAAAAAAGCCTTTTTGTTTTCTTCCTGTACCACTTTTGGTCGACTATCTTATCTAATTCTTCGGGAAGATTAGAGTATTCTTCCGTCATCACAATCTTTTTGTATTGATTATTCATAATCAGATAATGCGCTAGAGCAAGTTTATTGGGATCATATTGCACGGTTTTCTGATACCTTGTTCCGAATTGCTTTGAAACTTCATTCATGGAGTTTAGTCGAATAATCGTTTTACTAGTCCCCATCATGGAATCTGTTCTGTTTAAATAGTAATAGCCTATACTTGAAGATACATTCACTTGTTGGCAATAGAGAAGGTATTCGATTACAAATCCTAAGTCTTCTGCAAAATTATCACAAGTTTCGCAAAAGCGAATACCATTGTTAACAACAATGGAGCGACGAAAAAGTTTGGTCCAAATCTCCCACCCAATATTACCATTTAACACACTATTAATGATGAAGGCCACAGCCTCATTCATTGAATGAAAACCAAACGATTCTTGATGGTGACTATACGTGCCTAAAACCCTTCCTTGTTCAGTTACTTTTGTGTAGCCGGCGGTAACCAACTCGGCGTTATTAGTATCCGCTAATGATAATAAGTTTTCTATGTAGTCCTTATGTAAACTGTCATCCGAATCACAAAAAGCGAGATATTCCCCCTTTGCTTTTGCTAATCCAGAATTTCGCGCGGCAGACACTCCGGCATTTTTTTGATGTATGACAATAACCCGAGGATCTCTTTTGGCATAATAATCACAAACACCTGGACACTTGTCCGAGCTGCCATCATCAATTAAGATTAATTCAAAGTCTGTAAATGTTTGGGCGAGAATACTATCAACACATTTCTCTAAGTACTTCTCAACATTATAAACCGGAACTATTATGCTGATTTGTGGCATTATCGTACTCCATTTAGCCATCCTTGTCTTGTTCTCTCACAGACGAAGCACGGCCTTTTGTCCATCATAAACTCTTTGAATATATTGAGGTATTGTTTCCTTCAGTTTTACGCGAATTGTTTGTTCCTGATGCTGAAGCCACTTCCAAGCTTCTGTAAGATCCTCTTCTGTAGATAATTCCTGCACCGGAATTACGAAGTCTTTATAATCTCCAAGCAAGTCGGTTGCTATTCCGCGAGACTTTGTAGAATAACCAGTCACTATCGTCGGAATACACTTAGAATACGCGGCAATTGAAGCGTGTGTTCTTGCACCTATAAAGAACTTACAACATGAGATGACACCTTTGATTTCGTTACAATCTGCATCTCCGTAGCAATATACACGTCCCGAACTGCTATACTTTGAATACAATTCGTTTAATACTTCCCTGTCATCATCATGCTTCCATATTACATGTGGAATAAAAACGATTGAATAATGGGTTTCATCAAGTATGTTTTCAATCAGTTTCTCGTAGTTTTTTCGTACAAGTCCATTTTGGGCACCGGCTCTTTCAATCAACGGGCTTGCGTTGATGCCAATCAATTCTTTCTCCATCCAAGGATTCGAAACGGCTGCTGTATCTGCTTTCAATGTAAACGCCGAGTCTGCCATCAAAACAGTGTTGGGATTGACTTTCTTCAACGCATTATAAGAAATACTTTCTCTTGCTGTAATAAGATCAAAACTTTCAATATCTTCAAGTATCTCTTTATTATCAAGCAGCCGAGGTTCAATGGAGCACCCCCAAAAAACCGTCTTGATTCCTGCTTCCTTGAAAAGACGATGCATACGGATCAGCTCGTTTCTGTCTTTTTCTCCGTAACAATATGCGTCTCCTCCAATGGAAAGTGCAAAGTCGCCTTTTTTTGCCTTTATTGCTTGTAATTCAGCTTCGTTATCCATTGCTGAATAATCATGCTTTATCTTCAATGCGAAATAGGCTTTCCAAAAATTCCCGTTTTTACGTAACCGCCCTGTATGGGTTCCATTGGCAATCACTTGACACAATTGATCTATGCCATAATAATAATCTTCTTCGGGTCTGTGTGATATAAGCGTAATCTGATTATTCGGATAATCAAAAAGGTTGGCTGTAGTTCTTACCAATGCCTCACATCCGTGATTACCACTGCCTCCATGTCCATAAAGAATATAGTGTCTCATGGTATTTCACTTTCTGAATCGATTCAAAACACTGTTTTTCGCACAATGAATTAAATGTCTTCTGTGTCTTTGTTTATATGGACGAGCGTAATACTCTCGATCTTCTTTCGAATAGTGATCCTCTTTCTTTTCTCTTGAAATACTGTACTTTTCAGCCAATTCATCCCAGTTTAATTTTGGAAAATCTTCCCAGAACTCCTTGGATCGTTCATTCGACAATGCAGGTTGCCGAAGGATGGGATTTTGTAGAGATGCCTCTTCAATTGTCCTTTTTGCAATACCCAAATCCCTTTTTATCGATTTAAACACTTTTTTCCCTTTTTCAGTATTTATGCTTACAAAAGAAATGCCTCGGTCATCATTCTCAATGTGTTCGGGTGTACTTTCTCTGTATCCCCAAAAGTCACCTAACGTAATATCTCCTATTCGTTTGGGCTTGGCATATGCGCAATTAGCACAACCGCCTCTATTACAGAAATCTTTTACAAAAAAATAATAATAACTATTGTCTATTTCTTTTGTTCCGTCATCATATAGAATAGAAGTCGAAAAAGAACCCCACCCCGGGTCTTTTTCTCGAAAATTGACTCCTATCACCTTCTTCCCACTACTGGTTTCTTTATTGTCAATAAACTTGCGAAAAACTATTGGTGAAGAAACACCATGACACAGAATATCAATTGTAAGGAGATTCTTATAATCTTTTCCGAGAAAGTGATAAAGCGCATCTATCTGGCACGGTGTCCCGGAGAACAAAACCGCCTTCCCTTTTTCTAAATACTCCTTTGCGATTTTATAACTATCACCAATATAGCTTTGAACATACTTAGACCCGCGTAATTGAGGCAATTCGGATTCATTTTTTATCGCAGTATGTCGAACCGATAAATTGCGATCTAGAGTCGCCCCAAAAACAACTCCATTCTTTCTTAACATACTTTTTGCAATTACAGAGAAAACTCCGCCGGAGGAACTGCTCTCCCGAAGAATATCTGAAACTGCTAAAGCCGCATATATTGTTCCTTCTGGATGAAGAGAAGGCTTCGAATTCTGCGGACAAGTCTTTACGCATTGATGACAATTGATGCATCGGGTTTCCTCAATTAAGGGATAAAAGAAACCACTTGTATCTTGTGCCATTGTAATTGCGTGAACGGGGCAAATATTGTAACAAGCCATGCACCCAGAACACTGATTATTTGAACAGATATTAATTGTCATCTTTTTCTCTGCTGTCAAGGACCTGTAGGTCTGGGAATTTAACATTACCCCACCATCTTGCTTTCCATTTCATGTTATCATTAAATCCCAGAGCCGTTTCAACCTCCAAGAAAACGGCTTTATCTATATGATCATAGAACCGCCAACCGCCATACTCGTTCACATCGTATAATGCAGGTGTAAGATAGTACTGTCCAGGAACCAATTGAGATATATCTGCTTCAAGAAGGTATTCCAGTTTTTCTCCAGCTTGACATTGAATCATACGAGGTGCTCGCAGAACTGTGACTGAAATCTCTTCAGGCGTAAACACACGACATCTAAAACCAATTTCGGACAGATCTTTATCAGCCGAGAGATATAGCTTGAATTGGAGCTTCTCGCCAACCGAAATCTTCCATTCATCTTTTCCACAGATTTCGATACCTGTCAATTTCAGCCCTGGAACAACTGCTTGAGCGCGTGTCAATTGCCCTAAATCAACAAATCCAGAAGAGCGTGATCGACTTCCCAAATAAACCTCTATTGCTTCTTCTACATCTCCGTCAAACACAATCTTTCCTTGATTCAACACCACGCATCTATCACATAATTGTCGTATTGTGTTCATATTATGGCTAACATATAAAACTGTTCGTCCTTCCTGTTTTGCCGCTTCTCGCATTTTGTCCAAGCACTTTTTCTGAAACGCCATGTCGCCTACAGCCAGCACCTCATCCATAATCATAATCTCATTATCAAGATGCGCCGCCACAGAGAATGCAAGCTTTACATACATCCCACTAGAGTATCTTTTTACAGGAGTATCAATGAAATCTCTGACCTCTGAAAAGTCTATTATCTGTTCCATTTTAGCGTCTATCTCAGCCTTGGTCATACCAAGTATTGCGCCATTCATATAAATGTTTTCACGACCGGTCATTTCTCCGTTAAAACCGGTTCCGACTTCAAGCATGGAGGCAACACGACCATAGAGATCGATTTCTCCTTCTGTAGGTGCAGTAACTCTGGAAAGGAGTTTTAGCATGGTGCTTTTACCCGCGCCATTTGCTCCAATAATGCCTACTGCCTCTCCCTTATAAATGGTCAGATTAATTCCATTGAGCGCCATAAAGGATTGGCCAACCAGTCTCTGGTCCTGACCAATCTTGGTATTCGGATCTTCTTTGCCACGTTTCCTTGCCCACCAACTTTGAAGATCAGCCTGAAGTGTTCTTCCGCCAATCTGACCTAAAACATAGCGTTTTTTTACGTCGGAAAGCTTGATGGCTATTTCACGATCATTGCTTATTTCAGTCATCGCTTCCCTCCTTATACCGTATCCATGAAGGTCTTTTCTACACGGTTAAAGATTAGTATTCCAACCAATAATACCGCGATCGAAAAACAAATCGACCAGATGAGAAATCCAAGTTCAATTGTTCCTTTCCCAAGAAACGCATACCGAAAAACTTCTACCGGCATAGTTACGGGGTTGATGAGCATGACATTTCGTGTGAAACTAGGGCCGACAATGGAAAGCGAATATACAATTGGAGTTGCATACATCCAAAGCTGCACGCCAAAGCCCACCAAGATAGAAAGATCTCTATACTTAGTCGTAAGACTGGAAACGATTATGCCAACGCCAAGCCCCATAATGCCCAACTGAAGTAAAACAAGCGGAATAAGCGGCCATGCCGTCCAGTTTGGATGAACTTCACCCTTGATTAAGAAAAACACCAAAAACGCACCTACCAAAAGCATTTGAATTCCGAAGCGTATAACGGCTGAAAATATATTCGAAATCGGAATAGTCAGCCTTGGAAAATATACTTTACCAAATACATTAGCATTAGATGTAAAGGTTTGCGCATTCTGTGTAATACACGAAGCAAAGAATGTCCAAAGAGCTGTGCTGGTAAAGTAAAATAGAATCTTTGGAATCCCATCTGTCCCAAACCCCGCAATCTCGCCGAAAACTAATGTATGGATAATACTGGTAAGCAGGGGAGTTATAAAGATCCACGCAGGGCCCAAAACGGTCTGTTTGAAAGTCAACTTGAAACTACGCTTCGTAAAAAGCACAATAAGATCACGATACTGCCAGACTTCTTTCAGGTTCAGTGAAAAACGCCTGGGCTTAGATGTTATGTGAAAATGATAATTGTCTGCCATATTTATTGCTTACCTTTATTCTTTAGTCCTTAGAACAAATCCACCCCGGTTACTCGTATACTTTTTTCTGTATTCGTTTCTCATAAAATCCATACAGAAATCGATAAAGGCCCACGGATGTCATCATCAGCTTTAGTTTGATCTGCTCGTTCCGTGTGAGGAATCGCCGCTTGTCTTGATTGTCTATCAGAGCCCTTTTGAGCTCCTGGCACTTTTCAGTATATTCTTTGTGCTCGCTTAATTCTGCATAAGCATCGGAGCATGCAACTAAGTATTTTCTCCAGTTAACGTCTTTCAGTTCGGGATCTGCTTGCTCTAAAATCCACTTTCTTACCCTAATAGGATCCAGCAGTTTATGAGGCTGAAATTTAGCTCTGGTTGCGGAAGCCGATCTTGTTAGATAATGGTACGGACAAAAATCCTCGTAGATGGCTGAGCCGGCTTCCTGAAAGAGGATGAAGTTCATCATCAGGTCTTCGTTGATCTTCAATGAGTGATCCATCAAATCTTCTTCCAGTAATCTCTGGAAAAGCTCTCTTTTGAAAATCTTGTTCCAAAGTCCCGGCTCCACAAACTCCCCTTCGAGAAGGTCTTTAAGCCCTGTGATTCGGTCCTGTTCCACGACCTTTCCGGTGTTGTAGAAGTAGTGGATCCTCTCTCCGCCATTGACAATGGTCTGATACCCACAATGCGAGATGTCTGCATTGTACTTCAGCGCGTTGTCCATGAGCCGCTGGTACATGTCCGGCTCGATCTCGTCATCACCATCCACATAGCCGATCCATTCGCCTTTGGCAGCAACAGTTCCGTTAAGACGAGCGGTCGTTACCCCGCTGTTCTCCTGATGGATGCAGCGGATGCGCTCCGGGAATCGCTTCGCATAATCGTCTGCAATCGCTCCGGTTCCATCCTTTGAACCATCATCAACGATGATAATTTCAAGGTTCTGATATGTCTGGGCAAGTACGCTATCCAGGCATCGGGGCAGGTACGCTTCGATGTTATAGGCCGGGATAATGACCGAGATCAAAGGCTCCATGCCGCTGCCCCTTTACTGATACATACTGACAAGCTTCCAGAGTTCGATGTCCTCCGAAAGCATTGCCTTTTCTGTCACACGCAGGATGTACGGAAGCTTGCATCTGCCCTTCGGGCGATACTGTCTCAAGAGGCCGCAGGCCAGCACGAAAAGTGCCTCTACGATCTCATTGTCCATTCCTGCTATGGTGGGGTAATAGTACATACTCAAATGTTTGAGAAGCAGGGTGTAGAACTGTCCGTCTTTCGGAAGCCCCAGTTCCTCATACTTCTCAAGCATACCAAGAAGAACCCAGTATCGATCAATGGTCTTCTTGTCTGTACTTCTGTCCCCTTGGGTATGGGAAAAATTGTTCTCATACCACCGATAATCATAGCACACTTTAGGGATATACGCAAAGCGCTTACACTGCGGAAACAATAGGAATTGTATGATGGAATCTTCGTACCAGTAACCCGGCAAAAAACGCACTTGATTCCACATTTCGCGCTTGTAAACCTTGCACCATGGAAGCCCGGCATAGTTCATGATTTCGTCGCCGTTCTTATAGCCCAGAAGGTTTTTCCCGGGATAGATATTGGGGATGATCTGATAGACTTGGCCGTCACGTTCTTTGCAGAGATTATGCGCGCACATCGCAATATCGCAGCCTTCTGACAAGGCCTTTCTCATGAGCGTTTCAACCAGATCGTCATGGACTTCGTCATCGCAGTCAACAAACATCAAATACTTCCCAGAAGCATGGTTAATCCCGGTGTTTCTGGCACCTGCGATTCCCTGATTATCTTGAAGAATGACTTTAACGTTCGGGTGCTTCTGATAGCGGAGAACAATGTCCCGAGAGCCATCTGTGGAACCATCATCTACAAGAATCAACTCGAAACGATATTGTGTCTTCTGATTGAGAATTGACTCGATATTCTTTTCGATCAGAACAACGTAGTTGTAAATCGGAACGACGACAGATAGGTCAATAGCATCATCAATAGGAGGATTGCTGACCGCCGCCCTACCGTGAGGATCCGGATAAAATGCATCGATCCGAGCTCTGGCATCCTGTTCTGATAGAGTCGTCTTAGGGTGTTTCAGAATAAGCCTTTTGGCTTGGAAAATCAGTAAATAAACCAGCCTGGCAAGCCTGGAGAAAATGATGCTCAGTGTTTTATTGTGGGTCGCTTTGAAGAAGCGGAAATAAAACCCGTAGATCATTTTTGCACCACATTATAGTCCCAAAAGCATCTCTTCCACCGCTTTCACGGTCTGCTCATCTTTGAACGCTTCCCCGCGGATCGCGGCCTGCTTCCGATAGTGTGCAAGCCTCTCCGGATCTTCCAGAAGCCCCTTGATACCCTGATATAGTCCTTCTTCGCTGTTCTCGGTGATCACGCCGAATTCACTCTGCTCTCCTAGAAGTTCCCTCATACCGGATACCTCGGTCGTGCAGACGGGTGTTCCCACGATCAGCGCTTCCGCTGCCGCAGTGGAAAAGCCTTCCGCAAAACTCGGGCAGATGAAGAGATCGCACTTCGAAAGGATCCTGTACGGATTGGTCTGATAGCCCAGAAGACGAACGCAGTCTTTGAGGCCGTTCTCCCCGATGGACTGCTGCAGCTGTGCTTCCAGCGGTCCCTTTCCCAGGATATACAGCGTAAACTTCTGGTTCACACGTGTTAACTTTTTGATAATGCCCAGAAGGCGTTCAAAACCCTTGCCTTCTTTCAGGGAGCCCATGGCTACAAGCCTTGTGCCGTCATTTTCCGAAAGTTCCTCTGCGCTTTCCTGTGCCAGCGCGTGAATCTTTTCCGTATCCAGAACGTTATAGAGCACTTCGCACTTTTCAGTAAGGCCTGAGACCTTCGAAAAGGCCTCTTTTACGCCCTCTGAAACACTGATGATACGGTCAAAGGCCTGATAGCACCGAATCGCTTCTTCGTGGCTTCTAAAGCCTTCTACGAAGTGTTTTTCGTCCATCGTCCGGTGGATCCAGACGACCTTTCTGGTCTCAGGATCTGTGCATCCCGAAATGATGCGAGCGGAAGGTCCTTCCAGATACGAAACTTCGATGTCGTAATGTCCTTTGACGTACTTTTTGTGCAGCTTTTCTGGCGAGAAAAGCTTCATCAGATGCGAATTCCCTGGAACTGTTCTCTTGTAAACCGTGAGATACCTCACTTCCGGGCGGAGAAACTGCTCATTCACGCCGCCGGCAAAGAGCGCTTCTACAGTCACGTCAAAGCGGCTGAGATCCATGTGGTTCACCAGGTTCACCAGCACTTTCTCGGCCCCGCCCTGACCCAGGTCATGGATCAGAAAAAGGATCTTCAATTTTTCTGACCCGTTCTTTGTCATGCTTCTTTCTGTAACTTTTTCTTATGCAAAGAGTCGTACAGTTTTCTTGGAAGAAGTCCTACCAGGATCGGCCGCAAAGCGTACAGATGGCCATAGACCGGAAGCTTCAATTCTCTGACTGCCAGGTGGATGGCGTGCGCCTCATTCAGGCGGTACTTGAACTTCCTCCTATTGTACGCGTTCCGGTCGTCGCGCATCTCATAAAGTGGCTCGTGGATGTTTCTTCCGCGGAAGCCCTTTTGATACATCTTCATCCAGAGATTGTAGTCTTCCACGCGGAGAAGTCGCTTGTCCTCTGTATAACCATCTACTGCATCATAGGCTTCTTTTCTGACCATGCACGGTGCGTGGCAGAAAGGCGTTCCATGAAGAAAATCCTTGGGCTCCGGATCGGTCGGATGGCTGATCATTCCCCAGGTTCCGGTCTCGTCAAAGTGGCACATGTCAGAACTTACGATTGCAATGGAAGGATCATCTGCCAGCGCTTTCAGTTCTTCCTCGAAACGATCCGGACGGCATCTGTCATCTCCGTCCATACGGGCAATGTACTTTCCCTTAGCGGCTTTCAGACAAACATTCAGTGTATGATTGAGCCCCTCATTTTTCTGATTCTTCAGGAGCACAAACTTCTCGGGATGCGCCTTTTGATACTGCGTCGCCACCTGATAAGTGTCATCTGTCGAGCCATCGTCGCAGAGAATCACTTCGAAGTCCTGTAGAGTCTGAGCAAGTAAAGAATCCAATGCTTCCGGGAGGGTCTCCGCACAGTTATAGATCCCCATGATTACGCTGATGTGAGGCGTTCTGACCGTACTCATAACAGCCCCCATGTCATTCCGACCTGGTAGTAGAAGAAAGCCGAGTACATCAGAATAAAACCAACTTTTAAGACCCTGGCAGACCGCCTTTCAAAGAATTCATCGATCATCCACGGAATCAGGATATAGTTTGCAAGACTGAAATAAATCGGCAAACGTCCAATCAGGAGTCCGCTGGTAAAGTAGCTGATTACATACAAACCCATTGAAGCAATTGACAGATTCACGCAAACATTGATCAGTTTATTATTGACTGATTCAATTCGCCTTCGGAAGAAGAAAGATGCTACCGTTGGAATTGAATAGAACACTACTCGAAAAATGTTCGTGCCTGTGCTGGTTTTCAATTGCTCTATCTCATCACTATATTGCGTTTCTTCCATCATATCCGCCAGCCAGTTGGTGAAACGGTCAAGGAAGAAAATAACGAGAATGATCCCCAAGAGAAATATAATGGTCTTCCAGTTCCAGGGCTTGCCCATTGCCATCATGATGACCGGTATGCAGAGGAATGCAGATAGATGGAACTGCGATACCAAAACAATCATCATCGCCATCCAGATCCAGCCAAGTCGATACTTGATCAGAATCGGAAGCATCGCGAAGATAAGCGTGACCGCAATGAACTGCCGTATGCCATTATGCATCCAGGAATAATAATCCGCGGATGCAACAAAGAGGAATATAGAGAACGCGTAATCCGAAGAACATTTTCGAAACGTGAAAAACAAACAGAATGCCTGAATGGCCGCAATGAAAAGGAAAAAGCCCTGATAATTGTCTGTGATCAGCGATTTGAAAATGATCTGAAGAGCCCAATAGCCTTTGTCTTTTTCCTGCGATTCAACATAGGTCCAGAAAGAAGAAAGCGAGCTTGGTGATCTTAGATAAAACAGCTGATACGCGCCACTATCCCCAAATTGCAACGGTCTGTATGCCGCCAACAACACCAACGGTACCATCAGAAGCACCGCGGGTAGCCAGTGCCAACGAAACACTTTTCTGCCTTGAAGATCGACTTCTTCCTGTTCGAAGTTGAAGAAGAGGCTGATGCCTCCGGCGAGAAAGACCCAGAGGAGCGCCCACCAGTAACTGTAGGTCATCTGCATACCTCCTCGAGTCTGTCAGCCAGTTCTTCCGCAATCACTTCCGCATCGAATTTTGCAGCGTCCTGATGGGCATATTTTGCATAAACATCCTTGTCGTCCATGAGTTCTGCAACTCTCTTTGCCATTGCCTCAGCGTCATTCACAGGCACTAAAAAGCCGTTCACGCCGTCTTCCACGATCATTCGATGGCCACGGTTATCGGTCGCAACAACGGGCAAGCCGCAGTACATCGCTTCGGCAAGATTGATGCCGAAGCCCTCGCGGATGGAGGATGCGACACATACATCCGACGCATATAAAAGCGGTCCAATGTCGCTCTGCCAGCCGGTAAAGGTGACGTGATCCGCAATTCCAAGAGCTTCGGCCTCCGCCTGGAACTTTCCGTCCGCATGATCGGGGCCGACGAGCATGAGATGGACCTTACGGCCATCATCGATCAGCCGCTTCAGCATCTGAAGCAGCATCCCCTGATTCTTGTTGTAGATGAGTTCAGCAATATACACGCAGAGGAAAGAATCGGCGGGTATGCCATAGCGCTCCCGTACTTCTTTCCGGGCGCCTTCCGGGTCTTCCACCTGAAGTCTCTTGGTATTGATGCCGACCTCAGGAACGAGTTCGATTCTGCATCCCTTTTTGCCAAACTTTTCGCATGCCAATTTGTAATCTTCCCGGTTCACGGTAAAAAGTACGTCCGTCTTCCCGGCGAGGGCTTTTTCCACCGGATAAAATACAAGCCAGTTCTTTTTGGGAGCGCCTTCGTAGAAGTGAAGGCCGTGGGCGCAGTAAACGACTTTGGTACCCTCTTTTCGCGCGTTTTTTGCGGCCAAACGGGCTTCGAGTCCTCCGACCGGAGTGTGGCAGTAGATGAGGTTGTAGTGCTCGTTTTTGAGCACTTTTTTGAGCTCTGAGAGACCTTTAAAGGTCCCCGCAGTGAACGGAGACCTTTTCCAGGACATTTTGAGGTCATGATCGCATTCGGGAACGGGTTCGTCGCCGTTACTGGCGCAGTCGACCTGCCATCCGCGGCGTTTTAAGGCCCGTATGGTCGGAAGGTGAAACTTATTCAAATGTTCTTTCGCCACATTGGCGACGAAGAGGATTTTCACTTGTTTCTCCCTGTCCCGCCTTCGACTTCGCCGGCGTGGGTGAGGACCACTTTGATGGAGCGGAAAATGCACTTCACATCCATCTTGAAGCCGGCGCCGTTAGACTTCAAAAGTTCAGCAGTATAGTCTCCGTCAAACCTTGCCTTGTCTTCGATCTCCAGCGTGTCACGGCCGTTGATCTGCGCCCAGCCGGTAAGGCCCGGCTTGACGTCATTCGCATGATAAAGATCGCGGGCTGCGACGAGGTCATCCTGGTTCCAGAGCGCCGGACGCGGGCCGACGATCGACATTTTGCCAACGAAGATGTCCAGAAGCTGCGGGAGTTCATCGACGGAGAAGCGGCGCAGGAACTTGCCGACTCTCGTGATGTACTGGTCCGGATCCTTGAGAAGATGCGTCGGTACGTCGTGCGGCGTGGACATCTTCATACTGCGGAACTTGTGGATCTTCACATACTTTTTGTGGATGCCGATACGCTTCTGGGTGAAGAATACCGGGCCCGGGTCATCAATGAGGATGACGAGGACGAGGATCAGCATGAAAGGCAGGAGAATGATGATTGCAAGACCGGAAAGGAGCATGTCCAAGAAGCGTTTCACGACCACGTCGTAAAACGTCCTCTTGATTTTCTGTTCAGCCATCGCTTTGTTTTCTGCCATGATTATTGTACCGTTTCCTTCAGTTTTTGTATGATGTTTGGAGAGCTTTTAAGAGCATTCTCTACTCTCTTTTTTACCCCAAAACATTGACAAAAACCTAGGCAGGATGCTTGCGCTTTACTTCTTCTCTTCTTCCCCGTAGTAATGTCCGGCCTTATTGTATCCGTAATACCCGTACTTCCCGTAGTATCCGTATTTGCCGTAGCCGCCGGTGTTTCCGCCGCCGCCGTTCAGGATGCAGCCGTAAAGCGTGATGCCGCTGTCCTGAAGTTCGCGGAGTCCTTTGTAGATGATGCGTCTCTTCGCGAAGTCGGAGAGCACCACGTAGGCCACGCCGTTGGCATGTCTCGCGAGCATCATGGCGTCTGCGAGCATGGCTGAGGGCGGGGTGTCCAGGATAATAAGGTCTGCGCGGTTCTTGAGGTCTTCGATCAGTGCCTTCATCGCATCGCTGTCCATCATTTCCATCGTGTTGGAAATGTTGTCCGCGCCGGGCAGAAGCTGGAGTTTCAGGTTCTGACCTTCCACTTCGATCGGGGCGAGGGTCTCTTCCACCGTGCATTCGCCGCGGAGGAGTCCGGAAAGACCGGGATAGCTCTCGGTGACTCCGAAGATCTTCTTCGTGGTCGGATTCCGAAGGTCGCAGTCCACAAGGATGACGTTCCGGCCTTTCTCTGCGAAGGAGATGGCGAGGTTCGCCGCAACCGTGGACTTGCCTTCTCCGGGGATGGAGCTCGTGACCATCAATACGTCGTCTTTGTCCATCTGCTTTTCAAGCCTGGTGCGGATGAGGCGCATGGACTCGGTATAGGTGTCCTTATTGTTGCCGAAGAGGATATTAATCTCACCGTCGAGGCTGTCGCCCTTCTTCTGGCGGACGACGGGCAGACCGCCGAGATAGTTCACGTTGAGCATGTTCGTGAGGTCTTTCTCGGAGCGGACCGTGCGGGTCAGAAGCGTGTACAGAAGAAGCAGCACGACACCGATCGCAAAGCCGATCAGGAGACCCTTCACGAGGCTTCCGCGGATGACCGTGGTCTTTCCGGTATCCTCCGGAACGCCGCTGTCATCAATGACCGTGATCTCGGTCTGGCCAAGGACGAAACGCGCGACTTCAGGATACTTCCGAAGCACAGACTGCAGGACTTTGTAAACTTTGTCGGGGTCGGAACCGGTCACGGAGATCGTGAGAAGGTTCGTGCCTTCGATGTTCTTCGCCGAGATCCTGCCGGGCACGTAGCTCATGTTGAGGTCGTCGGCGATAATATCCGAGAGCACGCCGGAGGTCAGGATGTAGGGGAAGACCTTCGACATCTGCTGCGCGGTGTTCTCGTTCGAGTAAGTGCCTCCGTGCAGGATCGCCACGGCCACCGTTGCCTCAGCGGTATAAGTGGGCGTGTAGCGGGTGGTGGAGCGGAAGTAGAACAGCGCACCGAAGCCCAGGGTGAGCACGAGGATCACCCACCAGACTCTTTTCAGGCGGTTCAGGACGTCATCCAGGAAGGAAATGATGTCGATCTTGCCCGTTTCATTCGATTTTAAGGCTTCATTTTCGTTCATGATTTCTGTTCCTGTGCCGCATTTTCAGCGTTCTTCTCATAATGTCCGTAGGTACCGTAAGCGCCGTAGAATCCATAGCGTCCGTAGTTGCCGTAGCGCCCGTAACGGCCATAGCGTCCGTAGCCGGAGTAACCGCCGGTCGCACGCCTCGTGCCGGGCAGCGCATGCGCGTCGTTCAGGACCACGCCATAGAAATCAGCGTTGGCGTCCGAAAGCGTGTCGATGGCATCGTTCACAGCCGCCGTCCGGGTGAAATCGGACTTCACGACGAGGATGCTCATATCGGCCATGCCGGCGAGGATCTCCGCGTCGGCCATGAGGTTCATGGGCGGCGTGTCGATGACCACGTAGTCAAAATGTTTCTTCGCGGCGGCGATCATCTGCTGCATGCGCTTGCCGGCCACGATGTCGGTGGAGTTCTTGTAGCTTCGCTGCGAAAGCATCAGGAAGAACTTCTTGTCGCGGTCATAGCGGATGACGTCCTTCGCGCGCCCGTCGCCGGTCAGGAGGTCGCCCAGGTTCTTCTCAAGCCGCTCACCCTTCCGAAGGAAGAATTTGTGAAGCGTAGGCCGCCGGAGGTCGCCTTCGATGAGGAGCACGGAGCCTGTCCGAGCCAGCGCCAGCGCGAGGTTCGCGGAGAAGGTGGACTTGCCTTCATGCTCTGCGACGCTCGTCACGACGATGACCTTTTCATCCTTCCGCTTCGCATGGCCGGAGATATTCGTAGAGATCTTCTTCATCTGCTCCACGAAATCGAAGCGTGCGTTGATGTCCGTGATGAGGTGATAGTTCGTCCTCTTCTTGAAAATATCGGAGATGTGGCGGTATCTGGTCTGGTGATAAATCGTCCCGATACTGCGCACCTGAAGCCTGTTCTCCACGTCCTTTTCATTCTTCACCGTGTCTTTCAGGAAGGAAAGGACCGCGAAGAGCACAACGCCCAAGGCGGCGCCGATGAGGAAAGCCTTCATGGTCTGCGAACGTGCGCTGAAGCCGGCGTCCGCACCGGCGGGCACCGTGGGCTCCTGAAGCACTTCCATGACGAGGTCTGAGGAAACGTAGCGCGTCAGGTCGTTCATATTGTTCATGACCGACCGGATGACGAGATAAGCCTTGCGCGGCGTGTCGGCCGTGACGCTCAGCGTCATCAGGTTCGTCTCGCTCACGACAGAAGCGGTCATCCGCGCGTTCAGATCGGCAATGCCCAGATCCTCCCGCACCTTCTTCTTCATCAGGTTCGAGTTCAGGATATTTTTGAAGCCCTCCGCCATGCGGGAGGCCGCGGTCAGGTTGGAATACGTATAGGTGGAGGAAGTCTTGGACTTCACGATCAGCGTCGCCTTCGTCGCATAGGTGTTCTGGTGGTTCAGCCGGACCGCAAAGTTCGTGATCATCGCCGCCGAAAGCGCGATGAGGAGGATCGCCCAAAGGTTCTTGACGATGTCGCGGAAGATCGAGACGCCATCCAGACGGTCCGCAAGAGTGAGGACATTTCTCTGTTCGTTCATGTCTTACTCCTCCGTAACCGGGGTTTCCGGCTCTTCCACGATCAGGACCATCACGGTGCTGCCAAGCGGCATTCTCACACCGCTCTCCGTGAGTTTGGTCAAGGTATAAATCACTTCATAGGAACCGGGCGTATTGTAATCCACCGCGGTAGTATCGACCTGAACGTCGGGATAACGATGGAAGCCTGCATCAATGAAACTGGTCACGCGATTGCCGTAGCCCACGCCGTCTGCGTACAGAATAAAGCTGGGCGGCTGCTGACCGGCCGTCATATACATGATATACTGGCTCAGATGTGGCCGCTGCTGGTTGAAGACATTGTAATCTTCAAAACGCACCATGAATTCCAGCGTTACCGTGTCGCCCGTCCGGTTCGAGACCTGAAGGCTCACCGGCTGGCCGATTACGCCGTCGCCGATCGTCTCGAAGTCGCCCTGCGTGACCATGATCTGCTGGCTGATGTCGCCGTCGATGCAGTCGAAAGCCTTGATGCTCTTGAGGATCTGGGACGCATCATTGCTGGTCGAATCGAGATAACACAAAGGCGCGGAAAGCGAGAACCTGGGCGAAACGTAATCTGTATAGGTCAGTTCGCGCACGAAGGTTCCCACGTTATTGTTGTTGTCAAAGGCTGCATAATGGACCTTAACGGTGTTGGGACGGATGAACTTCGAGCGCGACGCCACGACCAGCGTGCCTGTCACGTCTCCGTCCTTGTTATCCGTCGCCCGCATGCCTTCAAGAAGCTCCTCGTCCGATACATTGACCGAAGCCTGAAGCTTGTCCGACTCCGCCGTGATCACCGGCGCCTTGAAGTCCTGGGTCCGCCGCTCGTGAATGCGGTTGATGAAGAACACCGCAGCCGCCGCGACGAAGAGGATAATGATTAGGATCTGTACTCTCTTGATCATGTCTAGGTTCTCTTAAAAAGGTATTGGCTCATATCCCAGAAGCGTCTCGCCCTTCAGGATACGGCCGGGGTTCAGCGTAAGGAGCAGGTCACGGAACTCTTCTCCGTAGTCCAGCACAATGAGGCGGCTGACGTCGGTCATGTACGTGCTCCGCTGGTAATTGGTGTGCGCGTCCGACGCGACACACGCTGCGAGGCCATGCTCGACAAGGAGGCGTGCGGTGCGTTCGGGTCCCTGGCCGAAGCGGCCGAGAAGGCTTCCCTTGTTCACCTGGAGCGCGCATCCCGCGATGCACCATTCAAAGGCGATCTGCGGATCATCCTGAATGAAGAAGTA
>JAEEGL013303631.1_pt1 | contig 36262 bp, 31 predicted proteins | sample 9134231 | NCBI WGS metagenome assembly JAEEGL01 (sample SAMN16246548, study PRJNA631951) | gut metagenome | biome: gut microbiome; feature: rumen; material: fiber-attached | host: Bos | place: Iran: Karaj | collected 2018-10
AAAAGATGGACGATTATGTAATACAACATTTCCGTATTGCTTTTGGTAACCGTATTGTTGCTCATATGAAGAAATTCGTTCCAGTATTAGTAGCATGTGGTGGTACTGAGTTAGATGGTGTTGATTACTTTATCGCACGTAAGATTTTACGTAAATTTGAACAATTAAATGTCTCTTATATTAGAGATGAAATTGATGGATTTGTTAAATTCTTAGATACTACTTTTGGTAAAGGTAGAATGAAAGAATGTATTGATTACTTGTTAAGACTTAAGAAATTAACATAGTAATAAAAATGATAATAGAAAGGGTTGGGATTTATGGATGAGAATGGTTTAACTGTTACTTCCTTATTTGAAAATGCTGATGAGTCCCGTATTAATGCTTTTAGTAAAAGAACTAAATCAGATATGATGGTCGATTTACATTTCGATAAGGTTGAAGCTAATTTCGAATGGGTAGGTCTTGTTGAAGATACAATGAGATACTTAGATAATATCTTAAGAAATCCTAACCGTTTTATTATAAATGAAGATGAAGTTGTTAAAGTTGAACTAGCTAAGCGTGTTACTGTTGAAAGTATTAAACACTTAGCTAGACATACTAATCTTATTCAAGAAATAGATAAAGAAAAGGATGAGATTAAACCTTCTAAAATATTGAACATCAATAAAGAAGAAACTTTTAATACTTATGAAAATAGATTTATTTATACATTAATAGTAAATCTAGAGATATTTGTAAATCAAAAGAAAAAAGCTTTACTTGAAGGTTCATATTTGAGGGATGATAAGACAATCCAATATAAATCAGCTACATTAGTAGGACAGGAACATGTAAGTATGGATTTAACAATTAAGACTAGCTTACATAGTAAAAAAGATGATGGTTCTAAGAATGGTGTATCAATAGCTGAACGTATTGATAAGATTGAACAACAAATCATTGATTTAAAGCATACGGAAGTATTTAGATCTTTAGCTAAAGAACATATTGCTTTAGTTAGATCACCAATTAAGAAAACTAATGTTATCTTAAAGAATACAAACTTCCAATATGCTGTAATATTATGGAATTATATTCAAGATCATTTTAATGATGATAATAAACGTAGTAAAAATGATAAGAATTATAATGATGAAGGAGAGTTAAGAGGTTTCTTTGATGAAACATTCTTACTTGATTATTTAGCGTTATGTACGTTAAACAAAGAAAAATATTCAACTAAGAGAGCTAAAGAAAAAGTTATGAAGCAAGTTATTCAAAAAATCATTGATTTAAATGCTTCATTATCTGAAGAAGAATTGAAAAGTATGGTTGGGGAACAATATACTTTGGTTAAACATAGAAATAATGCTACGATGGATGGAATTAGTGCTATTTATCGTAAGCATATCGACAAGTATATGGGTAAAGTAAGTAATATAAAAATAGGTTAGAGGAAAACAATGGAGAAGCTACTAGAAAATAAAATATTTAAAATATGTTCTTCAATAATCGAATGGATTGTAATAGTCCTATTAGTATTTTTGATTATACTTGTTGGAGTACAAAAGTTTTCAAACCGTGGTAATTTCTTCGGTTATCGTATATATACTATTATAAGTGGAAGTATGATTCCTACTTATAATGTTGGAGATACGGTATTGATAAAAGAGATGACTGCTGATAATATTGAATTAGGAGATGCTGTTACCTATTTAGGTGAGGGTGGAGAATTAAATGGTAAGATTATCACTCATGAAGTTGTAGGTATTGAATTTGATGAGAATGGTAAATATTTATTTCACACTAAAGGTAAAGCTAATAACATAGAAGACCCAATAGTATCTCAAGATCAAGTGTTAGGTAAAGTTATACATAAATTCTTCTTTTTAACTTTACTTGGTAAATTAACTACTAGTTTACCATTACTATTTATTTTCGTTGTTATACCACTTGCTATAATTATTGCTATTGAAATAATTAAATTAGCATATAAGGGTGAAGAGGAAATAGAAAAAGAAGTAGAGGAAGAGTTAGCAGAAATAGAAGAAGAAAGTAAAAAAGAAGAGGAAGAAGTTAAGGAAGAAGTAGTCCTTGAAGAAAAAGAAGAAGTTCCTTTGGAAGAGAAAGTAGAAAAAAAAGAAATAATAGAAAAAAGAGAACCAAAGGAAACAAAAGAAATCAAAGAAATCAAAGAAGAAAAACCAAGGGATAATCAAAGAAAAGATAATGTTCCTGAAAATGTAAAAAAAGATAATAAAAAGAAAAAATATTATAAAAAGTATTATAATAAAAAGAAAAACAAACAATAGTGAGTGAAAGGAGGAGTCAAAATGAAGAATGATGATAAAAAAGAAAAGAAGAATATTTTGTTGATTGCATTAAAAAGACATAAAATTAGTTTGGCAATTGTATTATTCTTTATTATGGCTTCTACTGCATTTGCTTGGTTTGTTTATAATAAAACAGTAGATGTTGGTATGGGAGCTCATGTTAAATCTTGGAAAGTATACATTGGTGATGATGAAGAAGGAGATACATATGAAATTGATCTTTCTGATTTATATCCTGGAATGAATACAATAGATGGAGATGAAATACCAATTAATAACGAAGGTGAAATGGATGCCAATGTTACTATTCAAATTAAGAGTTTAAAACTATTTGGAGTTACTCAAATAGCTGGTGCTCCAGGTGCTAGTTGTGATTCAAGAATTGATCACAATGATCCAGCGTTTGTTTGTGATTATACTGTTTCACAAAATGTTTATGGAACTAATGGTACACAATATACAATCGAAGGTTATCCATTTGAACTTAAATTCTACTTATCTTCATCAGTGTTGCATTATGATTCTACTGTAACTGATGCAACTTTAGATTATTCGTTAGAATGGGATTTTGAAAGTTGTCCTGCTAATGATACTTCATGTGATGAAAGAGATACATGGTATGGAGAAAAGAGTTTTGAATATGGAAGTGCTAATCCTTCATTAGAAGTTGTTTTAACTGTTAAGTTTACTGAGGTTACACCTTAGTTTGAAGATACATTTATGTATCTTTTTTTTGGCACAAAAAAAGAATAGATATTAATCTATTCTTCTATTTGTACGAAACTCATTTGAACGTTGAAATCAACACTTTCAACATCAATTCCAACTTCAGTATCTTCTTCATTATCCATTATATTTGTACTATCATCATTCCATTTTATTTCTGCTGTTATAGTTTGATTTTTGTTAGTAGCTGAAGCATTATAACGAACGTCTGCTGTAACGTGTGTTACACCATTTACATCAGTGGAAACGTTTAGATTTTCAACAGTTCCACCGGTAACTGAAACATCAGATAATGCAACGTCAGGAATTGTTTCGTTTCTTTCAATACTTAAATCATAACGGAAACTTACATCAACATTTGTGTAATCAATAACAATATTTAATGTTCCTTCAACACCTGGAGCTATTTTATTAGCTTTTGTATGTCCGTTAGTGTTAGGAAAATTAGCTGCTATTTTATTGGTTAAAGTTGTTTTATTTCGAATTGTTTCATTATTTACAACGATATCCCATCTTTTTATTGAGGTATCAAGCGAATTATCAGCAGCCGTATAATATTTTGAAAAAGTATAGGCTGTACCACCAATAAATATTGCCAAAGCAATTAAAGCAAGAAATAAAACAATATTCTTTTTGTTTTTCATGATACCTCCAATTCTATTTTTATTCATAAATATTATATCACATGCTTGTAAATAATAACAATAAAAGTAAAAAAATAAATAAAGTTCTATTGTTTTTGAAATAGTGGTGTGCTATAATGATAATAACGATATGGTAGGTGTTCATATTCGTTTTATCTCCATTCATGTTTGAGGTGACAAAGTAAAAAGGAGAGTTGAATTTATGGCGAAAGGCGAAGTTGTTTTAACGGCTGATAAGCTTAAGAAACGTAAGAAGCGAGAGCGCGTTGTAATGATTACATTACTAGCCTTGTTATTATTGTTAGTTATAGCTTATTTTGTACTAAGAATTGTCTATGGTACTGGTAGTTTCGTTATCAGCATGGACAAGAACACATATTTAAATTCAAATTTAGTTATGTATGAGTCGTTAAATGACAGAAGCTCTGTTATAAAGCTCGCTACTTCTAAACTTGAGTTTATGGATAATATTTCTATAAAATGGTTACCTGATAACATTAATCGAGAAGCTGAAGGAGCTCATAATGGCGATAACTACATTGCTCATTCATTCTATTTGGAAAACCAAGGTGAAGAAACGATTAACTATTGGTATTCAGTAACAATAGATGACATGATCAAAGAAGTTGATGACGCTGTTAGAATTATGATCTACATCAATGATGATAGATTCATATTTGCGAAGAAGAGCCCAATCACTGGAGAGGAAGAACCAATTTACTATCACACCCAGGATAGTGAACTTACAATTCCTTTCGTAGATGATGAAGACGGAACTATCGTCCGTGCTTCAAGAAAAGGTATGAATCCTGGTGAAAGGGATAAGGTTACCGTTGTTATTTGGCTTGAAGGAGACGATCCAGAGTGTGTAAATAATATTCTGGAAGGTGAAATGAAAATGCACATGGACATTTGGGAAGAACATGTCGAAGAAAAAACTGTTAATTAAAAGGAGTAATGGAAAATTATGGCAAAGAGAGAAAAGAAAAACAATAAGAAAAGATTATTATTACTAATTGTTTTATTAATGATTACTGCAATAATGCTTTCTACAGCAACTTATGCATGGTTTATTTCAAATAAAACTGTTAGTGTTGATAGTCTAGACGTACAAGCTCGTACTTCAAACGGACTTGAAATTTCTGCTGACGCAGTAAACTGGGGCGTTTCTATTAATAAAGCTAACTTAATTTCAAATAGTTGGGCTGGACATAGAAACCAATTACCAAAGATTTTGGACCACGTATCTACTGTTGGTAATCTACATACAGATGCTGGACAAAACTATATGGAATTATTTGATGGTAATGTAGCAATTACTTGTAATGGTACAATTGCTGATGATGGAACTTGTCAAGGAACTGAGTTCTATACATTAACTACAAAAGCTACAAATGAAATTAACTGTTATGATGAAAACGGTGATGAACCTGTACCTGATTCAAGTAAATGTAATGGTAAAACATACATGGCATTTGATATCTTCTTAAAGGTAACAAGTGATGCTGACTTATACTTAGGTAGAAATGCTAATGTTAAGAAAAAAGGTGACAATAGCTTCGGTATTGAAAATGCTGTTCGTGTTGCATTCTTATATCGTGGACATTTAACTACTGATGAGTATTATACAGATGATGCTACTGTTGGTGAAGCTTTAGCTCAAGAATTAAATGCATCTGCATCTGATTCTGATCCTGCTGTTGTTTATATTTGGGAACCAAATTACGATGCCCATACTGCAGCTGGTGTTGCTTCAGGACGTAATTACTTTAATGTAAATAGTATCTCTACTGGTACTGGTAATGGTCAAGTTGAATACTATGGTGTTAAGACTGCATGGACTGATCCTATTGACTTAACTAAGACTGCAAGACCTACTGGTGATGGTGCTTTACCTAACTTTAGTAGTTTATTCCAATTAGTTGAACCAGATATCATTACTGCTTCTGGTCATGATATGCAAATTACACCAATTAAATTAAAAGCCGGAGTTACTAAATTTAGAGTATACTTCTGGGTAGAGGGACAAGATGTTGATACAGAGAACCTAGCAACTGGACATGATATGTCATTAAACATCGAGTTATCAATCAATTAAAAAGGAGATTTACTCCTTTTTTTTATTGTAAATAAATAGTGAAGGACTTTCTAATAATGTTTGCAATGGGCTTCTAAATATCTTATACTTATATTAGGAAACTATAGAATTGTAGGTGTTTCATATGGCAAAAACTAAAAAGATTAATAAAGCTAGTAAAAGGAAAGAACAACAACAAAGAAAAAAGAAAAGAGTTATTCTACTTATTCTTTTAGTTCTAGCTATGATAGGGATGTTATCAGCTTCTTCATGGGCTTGGTTTTCATCTAATAAGCATGCAACAATTGAATCAATTGATATAAATGTTGCTACTATTACAGGTTTACAAGTATCTGTTGATGCGATTAATTGGGATAATATAGTTACTAAAGATCAAATAATTAATGCTAATCTAACTTATCCTAAAGCCATTAATCAATTGCCTGATACATTAGCAAATGTTTCTACAGCTGGTAATGTTGGTAATGATGGATTACTTGAAATGTTTTATGGTATTACTACTGAAGAGAGAGATGGTGGTTTTACTTTAACTACTATTAGACAAGAAGAGATTAAATGTACTGGTGATGAAGAGTGTGTAGATAAACACTATATTGCATTTGATATATTCTTATTAGTTCAAACTCCTGCAATAATTGGTATTACTGCTAATTCTAGTGTATTACCACAACCAAATGCTGATAATAAGGGTGCTCAAAACGCTGCTAGAGTAGGTTTTGTAATTGAAGGAACTGTTGGTGCTGGAAATCCTGGTGCTGCACAAAATTTAAGAGCTAATGGTGGTAAAGGTTATATTTGGGAACCAAATTATGATACTCATGCTAATACAGGTATTAAGAATGCTAAAGATATATATGGTATAACAACTACTCCAAGTGGAGCTGCTAGAATACCTTATAAAGGTGTTAATACTGACTTTGCAACACCTGTATATATAGATCAAACTGATAGAAGTTCATATTTTACAAGTGTTAATCCAGATGTTGCAACACCAATGCACTTTGAAGCTAATCAAACTTTAATGCACATTCCAACAGGTATTACTAAAGTTAGAGTATATATGTGGTTGGAAGGTCAAGATGTTGACATGGAAAACCATGTAGCTGCTAGTAAGCTAAGATATGACTTGGAATTAGCAATGTTAAATTAATAAAAAAAGACACTATTTGATAGTGTTTTTTTATTGGCATTTTTTTACACAAAATTAACAATGAAATTTACGATTATTTACTGCCAATCAAATGGTAATGATATAATATAGATAGTAGAGGTTTATATGAAGGCGATGATGCAAATGAAGTTTTTTAAAAAGCATTTTAAACTTATTATTTGTGCTTTCTTTGTTATGGGCATCATTGCGGTCTTGGTTACGCATTTAAGAAAGGTAAATGCTGTTGGAGACAATGTTATTTTATATCAAAATCCAGTTTTAGCAATTAATAAAGAAAATTATAATTATGATTTAGGTGAAGCTTCTGCAGTAAGTAGAGACGGAAGATATTTCTTTGTTCTTTCTAGAGTAGCAAATGAAAATCGCTCTGTGTTGTCTATTTTTAGAAGAGATTCAACTACTCATTATTCTTTATATGGTAGGATTACGGGCATTTCAAATAATGGTGGCAAAATTACTGGTATGACATATTATGAACAAGGCGGAAATACATATATTTTAGTTGCTAATTCAAATGGTTCACCTAGTATTAGAAGATATCAAATTGATATTGGAGGCAAACAAATTCTTGGGTCTAGGTCTTATGATTTAGGGTATTCAGTAAGTGGTATTGCTTGGAATTATTCTAGTAATGAATTTATTGTTACAAAAGGGAAACGTAATATTTATGCTTTTGATGTTAATTTTTCATCTAGTAGAGAAATTAGAATTTCTGGTAGTAAGGGATCTCCAAGAGGAAATGGTCTAGTTGGATATAACTATACTAGTAGCGATATTGAATACTATAATGGTAAGATTTATTCTGTAATGCATCTAAACTCAACTAGTACGTGTCAAGATTATTTTGATGGTTTTGATTCAAATGAGTCTTGTGGTACCCCTGTTGAGAGAAGAGATAGTTATGTTGCCGTATTTGATGTTAAGACTGGTGATTATTCTAAACTATTAAACATAAAAGGAAATATGGTAGGTAATTATAGTGGTCCAACATTTGGAACTAGTAATGTGCGTGAAATAAGAGGTATTAATTTTGTAAATGGGAATGTATATTTAACGTTTCAAGATAAAGGAAATACAGTTGTTTTCTTAGCAGAGGATCCACAGTCTTTATTTACTTATAAGAATCTTTATGTAATTTATAATATGAATGGTGGAACTTTAGCTAATCATGGTGGTAGTTATGGCGCTAATGGTAATGGAGATATATTATATCAAGGTAATACAAAAATTCTAATGGGAAAAACTGGTGAATTAATTGTTTCTGGTGGTTTGTATGACTATAATGATTCTTCTAGATTTAACATAAAGAAAGATGGTTATCACGTTGTTCCTTCTAGTGCTTGGAAAGATTCAAATGGTATTGTCTATAGTCAAACTAAGCAATATAAAGTTTCTGAAATTGCAGATGTTTCTTTATCAGATAAAACAGTTAAATTATATGTTAATTGGGTTCCTAATAATTATACAGTTAACTTTAAATCAAACGATGGAACTAATAGAGTTACAACTCAGTTAATGACGTATGATAGAGCTACTTCTTTGATGTCTAATCCATTTAGTAGAACAGGTTATACTTTTAATAATTGGAATACTAATGAGGGCGGTACAGGAACTTCTTATGCGAACGGAGTTACAGTAGAAAATCTTACTACTGCTGAAAATGGAGCATTCTATTTATATGCACAATGGCAACCGATTACTTATAAATTAGTACTTAATTATAATGATGGTACAAATAATTATATTGAAAGTACTTTACAGTATGATACTGTGTATCATTTATCTAATCATGTACTAAGTAGAGAAGGTTATGATTTCTTAGGATGGAGTAGATCAGATAATTCAAATGTTCCAACTTATACTCCAACACAAGATGTTTCTCAATTATCAAGTACTCAAGGTGCAACGGTTACTTTATATGGTGTATGGCAAGCACATGAACATACTATAAGCTTTGATTCTTCAGGTGGTAGTGCTGTTTCAAGTATAGTAAAGAATTATGGGGATACAGTTGGAGAGTTACCAATTCCTACTAAGAGAGGTTATTTATTTGATGGATGGTATACAAGTGATGGCGTAAAAATTGAAGCATCTACTATTGTTTATGGAGATGCAACGTATTATGCTCGTTGGACTTCTATTGTTTATTATTTGAAACTTATAAACAATGATGGTACTGATAATGTTAATACTATATCAATGTATTATGATTCAACATTTAATTTAGCTGATTATGTTCCTACAAAAGAAGGGTATACATTCTTGGGTTGGGCTGAATCTAGTACTTCAACAACTGTAGCTTATACTCCTGATGAAGTAATTCAATATTTAACAGAAGTAGACGGAAAAACAATCGAATTATATGGTGTTTGGCAAATTAATAGATATACTATTACTTTTGATTCTTCAGGTGGTAGTAATGTTCAAAGTATAACTAAGAATTATGGTGAGGAGATTGGCGAGTTACCAATTCCTACTAAGACTGGTTATTTGTTTGCAAAATGGACCACTGAAGCTGGTGCAAATATTACTTCTAGTACAGTTGTAAAAAGTGATATGTCTTGTATTGCTAATTGGGTTGCAATTGTTTATAAAGTTGCTTATTCGCCAAACGGTGGAACTGGTTCAATGAATCAACAAGAAATGGTTTATGATTCTTATTATAATTTATCTGAAAACAAATTTACGAGAAATAATCATATTTTTATAGGATGGAATACTAAGGAAGATGGATCCGGATTTAGTTATAGTGACAAGCAACAAGTTATTAATTTAGCTATTAGTTATGACGAAACAGTTACTTTGTTTGCTCAATGGGAAGAAACTGAAACATATACAATTTCTTATGATTTAGATGGTGGTAGTGTTAATGGTAATCCAGTTACTTATAATGTTTTATCTAATAGTATTACACTTCATAATCCATCTAAGGAAGGTTATACATTTGTTGGATGGACAGGAAGTAATGGAACGACACCTAGCATGCAAGTTACAATACCAACTGGTTCAACAGGAAATTTAAGTTATAAAGCCAATTATGAAATAAATAAATATACTATTAATTTTGTAAATGGTAATGATACTGAGTCAATGGAACTAGAGTTTAATTCAGAGATAAGTAATGTACCTTCAGTTAGTAAAAAAGGTTATACGTTTATTGGTTGGTTTGATGATAATGGTAATCCATTGGCAGATAGAGTACCAGCTCATAATACTACTTATACAGCGAGATTTAGAGCTCATAAGTATAATATTACTTTTGATAGTAATGGTGGAGTTGGTACGATGGATAGGCAAGTATTAACATATGATACGAAAGCTAATCTATTAACAAATGTTTATACGAAATCTGGTTATAAGTTTAAAGAGTGGAATACTAAAGAAGATGGCAGTGGAAAATCATATTCTGATAAAGAACAAGTATTAAATTTAATGGATGAAGATGATGGTGGAATGGTATTGTATGCTATTTGGACAGTATCAGATAGTCCATCTACTGCTGGTGAAAGTGAAGAAACTACTAAAGAGGAAAGTACTCAACAAACAAAGAAAACAAATGTTAAGAATCCAAAGACTGGTGCAGTTCTAAATATTGTATTAGTATTATTCTTGATTGTTTTTGGTATTAGAACTTATAAGATTGCAATCTCGAAGAAAAAATTTAGAAAGATATAAAAAAATATAGATTTTAATAATCTATATTTTTTATTGGTTTTCTTTTTTTATTTCAGGAAGTTCAATTTCTTCTTTTTTTTCTTCTTCTTCTCTTGCTAGTGGTTGTTCTGTTGCAACTTCTTCTTTTTCAACTGGTTTTGGTTCTTCTTTTTTTTCGTCTGTTATAATCTTTGGTGCTTCTGGATTTGGATCAAGTATTTCTGGCATGCTTTGCATTTCTGCTTCTTTTTGTTTAAGCATTTCTTCAAATGTTGCTTTTTCTTTAGCTGTTGATTTTTTAAATAATAATGATTTAATTGCACCTTCTTCTAACTGTGGTTCTTCTACATTAAAGAATTTATATAAAAAATCACCTAAGTTAACTTCAATTATTATTTGTCTAGATACCAAAATGTAAAATGGTATTAGAAAAGCTAAGTAACTAATACTTCTTCTTTCAATTAATTCTGTAGAGACAAAGTCTCTTATAATGTAATCTATATCCGTAAACTTTAATAAGAATACTATTATTAATGAGACGAATGATAGGATTAGTAATGCTTTTGAAGTTTTAGTAGAAGAGTAAACTTTTCTTGCATTCTTAGCATTATCTTTATCAACTTCAGTTTTACAATTGTTCTTTATTAGTTCTTTATTGCCCATATATTTTATATAACAGACACCAACTAAAAGAACGAGAACTAATACTAGTATCACTTTATATCACCTTATTCTGTATAAATTATAACATAAATTATTTTTTAGTGTTATATATATTGACTTGTGTATAAATTACGCATTATAATTATTTTAGGTGATAGTATGAATGTTAGAAATAAGTTATACAAGAATCAGGGGATTCATGTTATTACTGCCTTATTTACTGTGGAACAAGGTGTAACAAAAGTTTTATTAATTAAGAGAAAAAATGAGCCTTTTAAAGGTGATTGGGTATTAACTGGTGGAGCTTTATATAACAATGAAGACTTAGAACATGGAGCTTTAAGAGAGATAGAGGAAAAGACTGGTATTACAGGAGTTTCTATTAAACAGTTTAAAGCGTTTGGTAAAGTAGATCGTTCACCAGTAATGAGAATGGTAGCGATTGGATTTATTGGTATTATTGATAGTAAAAGAGTTAAAGTACTTCGTGAAAGTGAAACAACTAGTAATGCTGATTGGTTCCCAATTAATAAAATACCTCCTTTAGGTTATGACCATGAGGAAATATTACATGATGCTTTAATTGAACTTAGAAAACAAATAGTTAAGAGTAATATGTTAAAGAGTTTATTCCCAGACGGAGTTACGATGCCTGAATTACAAAAAACTTATGAAGCTATTTTAGATAAAAAGTTTGATAGAAGAAATTTCCGTAAAAAGATTTTAAGTTTAAATTTAATAGATGACACTAATAGTACTGATCGTTTTGAAGGTAATAAACCTGCTAAAGTGTATCTGTTTAAAGCTAAGATAGAAGATAAAGATATTTTTTAAAAATATTTTTATTTTTTGCTAATTATTAAGGAGGAAGTGTATTGATTTATTTTTTAAGACATGGACAAGATGATGAAACTCATGTAGGTGGGTGGAGTAATGTTTCTTTGATTCCGGAGGGAATAGAAGAGATAAAAATGAGTGGTTTGTGGATTAAGGATAATCTTAAGATAAAGAAAATCATTTGCAGTGATGTTAAAAGAGCTGTAGAGTCAGCAGAGATAATAGGTTCAATACTTGATTTACCAATAGAAAAAAATAGTAAATTGAGAGAACAAAATAAAGGTTTATTAAATGGAATATTAAAGGAAGTTGCTTATAGTGATTATCCTGGATATACAGATAAAGAAATAACTGTTGATACAGTATTCCCAGAAGGTGAATCTTTAAGAGATTTATATAATCGTATAGATGATTATTTAGATGAGATATTATCTTTTGAAGATGATACATTAGTAGTTACTCATCGTGGTGTTATTAATATGATTTATTTTATTTTGAATAATAAAGAATTAGATATGAATAAGAAGCAGTTTAATGTTACAACAGCTTCTATTCATGAATTAGATAAAGATAATAGAGTAATTAAGAGAATAAAGTAGTTTTAAGGCTTATATAGAGGTTTTTTATTTAACTTTATAAAATAGATGTTTTAAAGTAAAAGTTTATATGGGATTGGTTTTTGATACTGTAGAAGAGAGAGGAATAAGGATGATTACAACATTTACAGGACCTATGCATAGTGGGAAGACTGCTGCTATGATGGCAGCTTATAATAAGATATGGAATAAAAGTCATATTTTATGCTTTAAACCTAATAAAGATACAAGAGATGTAGGTGAGATTAAAAGTAAGGATTTTAAGGAAGGAATTCCATCTATTGGTATCGATAGATTTGAAGAAATACTTGATTATGTAGGTGATAATAACGAAAAAGATATTCGTACCATTTTTATTGACGAAGTTCAATTGATGGAGGGAGATGTAGGTGTTTTATCATATCTTTCTGTTGCTATGGATATGAATATTTATACTGCTGGTCTTAATATGACTTCAGAACAAGAACCTTTTTTAATAATGCCTTTTATTTTAGCAATTAGTGATGAAGTAGTTAATATTAAAGCTAGTTGTTATGATTGTGGAAAAGATGCATCTTATACTTATTATGAAGGTGAGAAGAATGAAGCAATTGTTGTTGGGGATGCTGGGTATGTTCCTTTATGTGATAGATGCTTAGCTAAAAGATTAGGAAAAAGAAATATTAAAAGATTAATGAAAACAAAAAAGGAAGATTAATTCTTCCTTTTTATATTGAATATTATATAACCTATTAAAGTTATTATTGAAATGATGGTAGGAGCTATATAATTAGTATTTTTATATTTAAGAGAAATATGATGTTTACCAGGATCTGTTTCAATACCTAATAGGGAATCTAAAAGAATTATTGGTTTTACTTTTTTACCATCTACTTTTATTTCCCATGATTCATCATAAGGTATAGAAGTAAAAATTATTTTACCGGTATCTACATTAATATCTCCTTCTAAATGATCATCATTATAGTAAGTATATTCAATTTGGTTTTCAGCTAGTTTTTGATAGATTTGAGTTAGTTTTGATTGTCTTGGAACATAGATGTTTACTTGTTCTTTTCCATATTCTTTTTCAATGTTGAAACTACTATATGTTTGAGGAACAGTACTTGTAGTACCATCTTCATTATATATATCAATTAAGTAATATGGATACTTAGTTTCATAAACATATTTATCGTCTTCAACTTTTCCTTTAAGGGTTACTGTTTCATAAATATCTGTAATACCAGTCATAGATGCTATTATTTTTTCATAGTTTTCTTTAATACTAGTATCTATACCTGAATCAGCTAGTTTTAGATAACTATTTACTGTATATATTTTTTCTAGATAATAGTCGTCTGTTTTAACATTGAATAATAAAGTGAAGAATTCATTTTCTTTTTGACAAGCATAGTAAGTATTTTCATAAATCTCACAGCCAAGATTTCTACTTAAATAATAAACATTGTTATAAGTCATAGGTGATAATAGTGAAATAACTTTAGAATTGTAATATAAGTTGTTATTTATGAAATTATTATATTTTCCATCAACATCTAGAATAAAATCATTTAAACGATATTTTACATTTTCTTTTTGATAATGATTTGATGCGAAAGTTTCTTTTTCCAAGTTAGCTGGGATTAAAATAGATGATGCAATTAAAGATTGAACTGTGACAAGTAAGCATATTAATAGTTTATGAATTTTATTATCAGAGTATAAGAATAAAACGATTGTATAAGCTACTAGTGAACAAATAGTGAATATGCGAATATTAAATTCCATGCTTTTAAAGGATATTGCAAATAGTATTACAATAATAGGAATAGTTAATAACATTTTTTTGATATCTTCTTTTTTTATTGTTGTTAAGTTAGTGATAAACATTTTAATTATTAATATTTCAATTATAAAAGTATATCTATATGTTAATCCTCTTATTTGGTGGAAAAACTTTAAGACAAAATCAAATTGTTTAATGAAGAAGGCACCTAGTACTAATAAAACTCCAATTGCTGTAAAGATTTTAGTTCTTTTTTCAATATTTTTATTAAAGAAAAAGAATAATACATTAATAAAAATAAAGGTGTTACAAGCATAATTTGGGAATGTTTTACCAGACATAGTTACGATAAAGTTTTGATTTCCATAGAAGAAAGATTTAATGAAATCTATAAAACCTATTGTATATTCATTAGCAGTATGACCACCGAAATTAATTCCTGTTTTTATAAAGGCATCGAATATGAAATATACAAAGAAGAATATTAAGACAAAAGATACGATTGTAGATAATGTAATAATGTTAAATTTTAATAGTTTTTCTTTTTTGTCATCTTTTTTATAGAATAGTTCATAAACTATAAAATAAATTAAGGTATAAACATATACTGGAAAAGCAAGATAAAAATGAGATATTGTTACTAATGCTAAACCAATAATGTAAGTATTAAATTTCTTTTTATCAAGCAAGTCTTCCAATCCTTTTTGGAATAAAGGGAAGAAAACAAATATATCTAACCAAGGTAAGTAATAATAATATGTCAAGAACCAACTAGAGAATATATAAGATATAGTTGCTATAAAAATAATGAAATTATTATCAGTTTTTGATTTTACATAGTATGTCATAGTTATAGAACCAACTAATAATTTTAATAAAACTGTTGATAAGTACATAGCATCTGGAGTTTTAAATGGAATAGCTATTAGATTTAAGGGACTAGATAGACAATAAACAACGTTAAAAATAGTTGGGTTACCTAGACCATTGTTAAAAGAAAATGCTAAGAGTGTTCCTGATCTTAATTTAGTTATAAAATCATATAGCATTGGTTTAAAGATAACAATAGAGTCACTTTTAGATAACATATTATTACCAAAAGGACTTATTTTATTAATTAATAAGGTTAAAATAAAAAGAGATAGTACTATTATTGAATTAATAAAATAGATTTTTTTATCTTTAAAAAACTTTCTCATAAAATCACCTTAATAGTTATTATATTATTTTTAAAAATTATTTACTATAGTTTTAAGAAACATATAAAAGATATTTATATGTAAAGACTAATGGTGTTTGTAAATAATAATAACGATAAATATGATATAATCTATGGTGAAGAAGCGTGATTTTATGAAGAAATCCTTAAAAAGAAGTTCTTTTGTTGAAGGAACTTTAATAGCAACAATTGCCATAATATTTACTAAAATATTAGGTATGTTATATGTTATTCCTTTTTATGGTATGTTAGACGGAAAAGGAACGGCTTTGTATGGATATGCTTATAGTATTTATATAGTTTTTTTAGATATTTCTAGTGCTGGTTTACCAATAGCAATTAGTAAGATTATTAGTGAATATAGTGCTTTAGGGAAGAATGAAGCAAAGGTTAGAAGTTATAAAATAGGTAGAAATATTATGGTTTTAATAGCTTTTGCTGTTTGGTTATTTTTGTTTATTTTTGCAAGACAAGTTGCGCATGTAATGTTAGGAAACTTAAAAGGTGGAAATACTTTATCTGATGTTGCATTAGCTATTCGAAGTGTTTCGTTTGCGATTTTGATTGTGCCATTCTTAAGTGTTACAAAAGGTTATTTACAAGGACATAAGATTATTAATATTCCTAGTTATTCACAAGTTATTGAACAAATTGTTAGAATAAGTGTTATTCTTTTAGGTACTTATTTTGTTTTAAATGTTATTGGTGGAAAAGTAACAACTGCTGTATGTATTTCTGTATTTGCTGCTTTCCTTGCTGGTTTAGTTGCTTATATTTATATACGAATTAAGATGCATCAAGATAAATCAGGAAACATAGATATTAATCGAGAGTATGAAAAAGATGATGTAAGTAATAAAGAGATTATTAAAAAAATATTTAGTTATGCAATTCCATTTATTATTATTAATATAGTAGGTAGTATTTATAATTTTATTGATTTAACATTACTTGTTAGAACAATGGATTATTTAAAACTAAGTCCAGATCTTGTTGAGTTTGCTTCTACTTCTGTAACTACTTGGGCACCAAAGATTAATATGATAGTAACTAGTGTAGCTATGGGAATGAGTACAAGTTTTATTCCAACAATGGTTACTGCATATACGCTTAATAATTGGAAAGAAGTTAATAATAAATTTAATCAAGCATTACAAATTTTAATATTTGTTTCATTACCAATGACAGTTGGTTTATCTATGCTTGCTGTACCTATTTGGAGTATTTTCTATGGATATAATATTAATGGTGTATACATACTTGCATTAAATGTATTTACTGGTTTATTTATTAATATCTATATGATTGCATCTTCAGCATTACAAGGTTTAAATAAATTTAAGATTGTTTATATATCTACTATTTGCGGTTTTGTTACTAATGCAGCATTAGATGTACCATTAATGATTTTATATAGTAAAATAGGTATTCCTGTTTATTTAGGAGCAGTTAGCGCTAGTATTATTGGTTATAGTTTAAGTATTACAATTACATTACTTTCTTTGAGAAAACAATGTGATTTACATTATGGTAAAACGTTTAAGACGGTATTGAAGATGATTGTACCGATGATGCTTATGATTTTAACTGTATTTGGCTTAAGTAAGATTGTTCCATTAAATTATTATAGTAGATTATCTTGTTTAAAATATGTAGTTATAGTTTCAGTAATAGGTGGTTTAGTATATGGTTTAGTTTCAGCTAAGATGCATTTATTTAGTGAAACATTTGGTAAGCCAATGGTTAATAGGATTGTAAAAAAACTAACTTTTGGTAAGATTAAATTGAGTGAAGAAGAGGAATCTTAATAGTTTTCTCTTTTTTTAATGATAAAAATGTTATAATAGACGTTAGCGGAGGTATTTTATGCGTTTAAGAAATGTTAAAAATGCTAAAGAGATAGTTCTTAATAACTCATATGTTATTAACAATCCAGAAGAGTATAAAGGTAAATTTAGTAAATTATTTAATAATAAAAAACCAATTCATTTAGAAATTGGAATGGGTAAAGGAAACTTTTTAATAGATATGGCTATTAAAAACCCAAATATTAATTTTATTGGAATTGAAAGATATGAAAGTGTTTTAGTTAGAGCATTAGAAAAACTAAGTGATAAAGAAATTCCTAATATAAGATTTATTTGTATGGATGCTATTAAGTTAGAAGAGGTATTTGATCATGAAATAGATTGTATATATCTTAATTTTAGTGATCCTTGGCCAAAGAAAAGACATGCTAAAAGAAGATTAACATCTAGTGTTTTTTTACCTATATATGATAAAGTTTTTAGAAATGATTCTTTAATAATTCAAAAAACTGATAACGTAGGTTTATTTGAAAGTTCTATTGTTAGTTTAAGTGAGTACGGATATGTAATTGAAGATATTTCACTTGATTTAGCAAATACTGATATTGAAACAAGTTTAACTGAGTATGAAGCTAAGTTTAGAAGCCAGGGAATTAAGATAAATTATTTGGTGGCTAAGAAAAAAAGAATTCAAAAATAGTGTTATAAATGTTATAATTTAAAGAGAGGTTAGGAGGTATTATGAAGAAGAGAATTTTTGTAATCTGTCTTTTGTTATGCCTTTTCTTAACTGGGTGTAAGTCAATACAAAAAATGACATTAGAAGAGATAATAAATAAAAAAGTTGAGAGAAATGTTGATACATATAATACATATCGTAAAGGGTATAAGTATTACTTACCAAGTGGACTTGGAATCCTTGAAAGTACTGATTATAACGAAGTATTAAGAGATGAAAATTATAAGTATTATTTATATATCGATGCAGTTAGTTATTTTAATAAAGTTATTGAAACTTATGAGGTAAGTGAAGATGCCTATGTTTCAATGCCAATTAACTATAATATTAAGTATGGTTATCTAGAGATAACTAAAAAGGGCGAAGACAAGTATTTTATTGAAATTATGTATAATTATGCTAAAATAGAAGTGATAGTTAAGGAAAAGGATATCAATGTCGTTGTATCAAATTCAATGAATGTTTTATCATCAATAAAATTTAATGATAATATCCTTAAAACCTTACTAGGAGATGAGACATCTCAATTAAATGAATTTGAATTTAATATATTTGAGACTACAACAACTAGTACAGAGAGTGATTACTTGCAAGCTATAGATAAAGATGAAGCTGATGCTGAAGAAGATTATGTTCACGATTCTGACTTAATTAATTAAGGTGGTGTTATGTATGGGATTGTTTGGTAAATTAAAAAACATTCTATTCGAAGATGACGACGAAGTAGAAGAAATGCCAGTCTATACTAAAGAAGAGGTTGAAGAAGTAAAAGAAGAAGTTCCTGTTGAACCAGTTAAACCAATTGTTCCAGAGGTTCCAGAAGTTCAACAACCAACAAGATTTAAAAATGTTAAAAGAGATATAGATATGACTTTTGAAGAGGAAGATGTTTTAGGAGAAATACCTGGAGCATTTGATAATGTGGTTCCACAAATTAAAGAAGAACCAAAACCTCAAGTAGAAGTTAAACCAGTTGAAGAAAAAAGATCAATTTTTCCATCTTTTGATGAAATGGAATTTGAAAGAGCAAATCCAAGAGTTAACCATGAACCAAAAGAAATTGTTAGAAAAGTTGATGTTCCAGTAACAGATAATAATCCTGTTAATGTAAGACAAGCTAATAATAATTTTTCTTCAACAGAGGTAAGTGAAGAACAAAGAGATCCTGATCGATATAAGATTAATACAGGAACTATTGTTAATGGTAAGAAACCATTTACACCATCACCTGTAATTTCTCCAGTATATGGAATTTTAGATAAGAACTATACTAAAGATGAAATTGTTGATCGAAAAGGTGGTTTAAAAAGAGAAAGAACTAATAAACCATTAAAAAAAGAAAGAACAATTGAAGATGCTGAAAACAGTATGTTTGAGGAAGAAGAAATTAGTGTTGAGTCTATAAGAAAAAAGGCTTATGGGGATGAAATTGAACTTCCAAAAGTACATAAAAAAGAAGTCGAAGAAGTAACCATAGAAGAAGATATTCCTGAAGTAAAGGCAGAAAAGGTTAGTAAACCTTCTGAAGAAGTTTATAGAGAAGTTGAAGAAGAACCTGAAGTAATAGAAGAAGTTATTCCAGAAGTCGAAGAAACTCCTTCAATTGAAGATCAAATTGAGGAAGAAAACTATGATGTTTCAGAAGAAGTAGATCAAGTTATTGAAGAAGTAGTTCCAGAAGCTAAAGAAGAAAAAACAGAAAAGAAAAAAATGAAAGTTATGGATGACTTGGAAAAAACAAGTACTTTAAAGATTCTTGATGATATTGAAAAAGAACTAAATTCAATTAAGCCAATTTCAAAAGAAGCTGAAGAGGAAGAAAATAAAGAAATAAAAGAACATGAAAAATCTTTAGATGATACATTAGAAAATGATTTATTTAATCTAATAGATTCAATGTATGAAGAAGGGGATGAAGATGATGACTGAGTTTTTACAAACAGCATTACCAATAGTAATTTACATACTATTAATTATTCTTTTAATAGTAGCAATTATTCTGGGAATTAAATCTATTAAAACAATGGATAAACTTGATAAAGTTGTTGATGATGTAAATGATAAAGTTCAATCACTTAATGGCTTGTTCAGTTTAATTGATTTTACTACAGAAAAGGTTGTAACAATTACCGATAAGATTACTGATGCTTTAGGCGGAATATTCGGTAGATTGTTTAATAAACGTAGACGTAAACATTATGGTGAGGAGGAATAATAATGGGAAAAAGAAGAGGATTTGGCGGATTTTTATTCGGAGCTTTAGTTGGAGCAGGACTTGGTGTATTATTTGCACCTAAATCTGGTAAAGAAACTAGACAAGAACTAAAAGAAAAAATGGATGAATTAATTAAAAAAGTTAAGGAACTTGATAAAGAAGAAGTTAAAGAAGCTTTTTTAAATAAGATTGAAGAAATTAAAAATGGTTTCGCAGATTTAGATAGAGAAAAAGTTGCTGCAATTGCTAAAGAAAAAGCTACAGCTTTAAAAGATAAAATAGTTGAACTTTCAAAATCTGCTAAAGAAAAAGCTACTCCAGCAGTTGAAAATGCTGTTGAAAATGTTAAAGAAAAAGCAGTAGAAGTATTAAAGAATACTACAGAAAAAATTGAAAGTAGTGAAAAGAAAAATAAAAAAGCAAAATAGTCCATTTTATGGATTATTTTTTTTCTTGTCTTTCTTTTTTTGTATTGATAAATATTTATTTAAATGATATGATTAATGGTAGATAGGATAGATTAATATGATGAAAAAGTTAACTCAATATTTATTATTTATTTTATGTTCTATAGTTACTTTTGTTGGTGTTGCTAGTGCAACAGTACAAGTAAGTAGTAATGGGGATCTTGTTACAGTAAAAGGAACTAATCCTACGGGTATAGGTTTTTATTATAATACTAGTAGTTCTTATAATACTGCTAAGAGTTTTGCGAAAACTGGTTATGTAACTAGTGGAACTGGCCAGATAAGTTTAAAAAATGGTAGTTATTATTTCTGGTCTATTAATAGTGCCGGAGGTTTACAAAGTTATGGACCATATACTGTTTCTGGTTCTTGTAAAAATGATGCTACTAAAACTAATATGACTGGTACTTTTACAGTTGAAAGATGTTATATTAAGTCAGCTTCTGGAACAAATGCAGAAAGTTCTGGAACAATGGCTACATGTGCTAATGGTTATTATTTAGATCAAAATAAATTATCAGTTGTTTCTAATGGATGTAAAGGAATAAACTTAGGTAATTTAAAACAAAGATATTGTAAAGTAGTTGTTCAAGCTACATGTGCTAAAAAGAGCGGATCAGAAAGTGGCGGTGATTCTGGTGGATCAAGTGGCGGTTCATCTGGTGGTGGAAGTAGTAAAAAGACTGTTGCTGCTGCCAAATTATCTTCACTAAGTGTTTCAAATGGTTCTTTATCACCAGCATTTAAATCTGGAACTAAGAAATATAATGTTTCTGTAGATTCTAGTGTTACTTCAGTTTATATTGATGCTTCTGTTTCTGGAGGATCATTCGTTAATAATTATGGACCAAGAGATGTTGATTTAAGTTATGGTTCTAATACTGCACAAATTAAAGTTAAGAATAGTGCTGGAAAAGTAACTACCTATACTGTTTATATTAATAGAGCAGATGGTAGAAGTGGAGTTAATACATTGTCTAATATGACAATTAATCCAGGTACTTTATCACCAGCATTTAGTAGTACTATTAAAGATTATACTGTTAATGTTGGATATGATACTGAATCTATTACAATAGATGCTACATTAACTGATAATAATTCTAAATTCTTATCAGGATATGGACCTAGTTCATATCAATTGAGTCCTGGAAATAATGTAATTAATATAAAGATTCAAAGTGAAAAGGGAGAAGTTAATGTTTATTCAGTAAATGTTATTAGAGAAAGTGTTCCTAGTGAATGTACTACTAATACCGAAGAGTTAGCTTTATTAAAAGGCGTTGATTTAAGCGTTGATAATCCTAATGTAGTAGTTGATCAAATTGAAGACTTTGATCCATATACTACAACATATGAAAACATTAAGGTAGCTAATGAAGTTACTAGTTTAACTATTACACCATTAACAATGGATGAAGCGGATATGGATTCTGTTAAGATAGAAGGTAATGGTGATTTGGAAGTAGATATTCCAAAACAAATTACAATTTCTGTAACTAGTAAAAAATGTCCAAATTATACTAGAACATATACACTTAATGTTACAAGAAAACCTGTTCATGAACCATCATCTATAGCAGACTTAGAGGATATTCAAATTGATGGACATGACGATTTCAAGTTTGAACCAAATGAATTAAAATATGGTTTAGTTTTAAATAAAGGTGAAACAAGTTTAAATATTCATTTAGTTAAAAAAGATGAATCTACAGAATGTGTTATTGAAGGTAATGAAGAGTTAAAGAATGGTTCTGTTGTTAAGATTACTTGTACAGCTGAGGATGAAGTAGAAAAACGTCCTTATGAAATAAAGATAACAGGTGTAAGAAAAGGAACCAGTGCAATCCTAATATTTATTATTATTGTCTTAATTATTCTATTATTAATCTATCTATTACTAAGACTATTAGGATATAAGATTTACTTTAATTTCGCAGTTATCGGTGCATTCTTTAGAGGATTGGGCGAAAAAATTAAGAATATATTTGACAAATAAAATTAAATCATTATAATCTTACTTAATTGGTGTTGAAGGAATTTACGACTCTGGAGCCAAAACGAATACTCGCGTTAAGAGATAAAGTGTATGAGAAAGTTCATAAACTAAGGTGGTACCGCTACATTAGTAGTCCTTAGATTTATGAACTTTTTTAATTTTAAAGGAGTTGGTATTATGGATTTAAGTGAGTATATTGATCACACTAATTTGAATCGTAGTGCAACAAAAAACGAAATAGAAAAATTGTGTAAGGAAGCTATGGAATATAAGTTTGCTTCAGTTTGTGTACATCCTTATTATGTTGCTCTTTGTAAAAAATTACTTAAAAAGAGTGATGTTAAAGTATGTACAGTTATAGGATTTCCTTTAGGAATGAATACAACAGAAGTAAAAGTATTCGAAACTGAGAATGCCTTAAAGAATGGTGCTGAAGAAATTGATATGGTTATCAATGTTGCAGCACTAAAGGATGGTGAATATTATTACGTTGAAAAAGAAATCAAACAAATTAGAAATGTTTGTAAAGGCAAAATTTTGAAAGTAATAATAGAAGAATGTTGCTTATCAGAAGAAGAAATAGTAAGAATTACTCATATTTGTAATGAATGTAAGGTTGATTTTATTAAAACATCAACTGGTTTTGATGAACATGGAGCAACAATGGAAGCTGTTCATATTATTAGAGAGAATAAAAAAGATAATATAGGGATAAAAGCTAGTGGTGGCATAAGAGATTATGAAACTGCTTTAAAGTTTGTAGAAGCCGGAGCTACTAGAATTGGAACTAGTAGTGGCGTTAAGATTATGGAAGGAGAGAAATAATGGCAAAAGAAATGACATTTTTTGAAGAATTACAATGGAGAGGATTAGTACAAGATATTAGTAGTCCTGATTTGATAGATAGAATCAATAAAGGAGGTTTAACTTTATATATTGGAACTGATCCAACTGCAGATTCAATGCACATAGGGCATTACAGTTCGTTTTTGATTAGTAAAAGATTTGCACAACATGGACATCATCCAATTTTGTTAGTAGGTGGAGCTACTGGATTAATTGGAGACCCTAAACCTGATTCAGAAAGACCAATGATTACTTATGAAGAAGTAGAAAAGAACATTAAAGGATTAAAGAAACAAGCAGAAGATATTTTTGGTTTTGATGTAGTTAATAATTATGATTGGACTAAAGATATAAATGTTTTAGATTTCTTAAGAGATTATGGTAAATACTTTAATGTAGGCTATATGTTAGCAAAAGATAAGGTAAAAACAAGATTAGAGTCTGGTATTACTTATGCTGAGTTTAGTTATATGATTCTACAAGCATTAGATTTCTTATGGTTATATGAAAATAAGAATTGTGAATTACAAGTTGCTGGTAGTGATCAATGGGGTAATATAACTGCTGGTATTGAATTAATAGGTAAAAAGCTTCATAAAGAAGCATATGGTATGGTTATGCCTTTAGTTACTGATTCAACTGGTAAGAAGTTTGGTAAGACTGAAGGGAATGCTTTATGGTTAGATAAGAATAAAACTAGTAGTTATGAAATGTATCAATACTTAATTAATCTTGAGGATGCAATGATTATTCAATACTTAAAGATGCTAACTTTCTATACTCCTTCTGAAATTGAAGAGTTAGAGAAACAACATAATGAGTCTCCTTAGTTAAGAATTGCTCATAAAGCTTTAGCTAAAGATATTATTACTGGTCTTCATGGTGAAGAAGAGTTTGAAAAAGCTGTTAAGATTAGTGAAGCTTTATTTGGTGGAACTCTAGAAGGTTTAACTGCTGATGATTTAATACCATTAGCTAAACAAGTTCCTAGTGTTAAGTTAACAGAGGGAGTTAAACTAATTGATATGTTAGTTGATAATGGTATTTGTTCAAGTAAAAGAGAAGCAAGAGAGATGTTTAGCGCTAATGCAATTAGTTTAAATAATGAAAAGCATTCTGATGAGAATGAAGTAATTGATAAGAAAATAGCAATAGATGGAAAAGTAGTTATTATTCGTAAGGGTAAGAAAAAACAATTTATTGGTATATTTGAATAAAAAAATAGAGATTCAATTGAATCTCTATTTTATTATGTCTTTTATGAATTCTTTTAATTGCTTAGCATCTTTACCAAAGATTATTTTAAGTTGATTATCGGTTTCCACGATTCCTTTAGCTCCAAGTTTTTGAATGCTAGGTTTATCAACTATTGTTGTATCTTTTAAGATTACCTTAAATCTAGACATACTGCATTCTGCATTAATAATATTTTCTTTTCCACCTAAGTATTTAACTAATTTGTTTACTTCGGAAGAAAAGTCTTTTTTGTTTACTTTTATTACTATTAAAGAAATAATTAGCAATACTGCTATAATAATTAAATAATAGTACCACTCCATAAATAATCACCTGTTAAAGATTATACTATATTTGAAAGTAAAAAGGAAGAAAATTAGTTTTCTTCCTTGTATAATCGATATAAATTAAAGCTTGGAGCATTATTGAATCTAATATTAACGCCAGTTGTTCCAAGTCCATTTGATATATATAAATCAGTTTCATTTATATGATAATGGTCTTCATAATACTTATTAGCAGTACTAGGTAAGAACATAGGTTTTATTAATCTTATTTTTCCTCCAAGAGTACCACTAGTTAATACTAAGTTTGGATTGTAATCCAAAATATTATCTATTGCATCTGGTTCATGCATGATAACGATGTGATATAAAGTAGTAGTATCTATTTCATCAATCGGTTCTTTTATATTTGAATAGTTTGGATTAGAATCTATATTATTATAGCCACTAATTGCAATTGGCGAATTACTTTTGTAATAAAGTAGAGTAGTTTCGTTATTTAAGATTTTAAAACCAGCTTGGTCTAAAATTTTATTAAATGTTTCTGTTTCATCTTCATTTCCTATGACTGCATATTTATATAGATTAGCGTTTAACTTTGATAAAGTTTCAACTACTTCTTTTTGAATATCTTCAGTAGGAACGATATTCTTATCAATTAAATCACCAGTAAAGAAGATAATATCAGGTTTTGTTTCGTTTATTTTATTAACGATTTTATCTAATTGTTTTTTATTTATTGTAGTACCGTAGTGAATATCGGCAAATTGAACTATTTTTAAACCATCAAATGATTCTGGTAGTTTGGCTGATTCAACTTTATATTCTCTTACTTTAAAGAAGTTTGGACATATTATAAAAGAATATATACAAAATATAATAAAGATAAAGCTGATTGTAAGTAACACCTTAAGTAAAGAAGTGTGTTCTTTTTCTTCTACTTTTTCTTCAACTTTAACTTTTTTTGGTTCTTCTATCTCATATCTTTTTGATCTAGTTTTTTTATTTTCTTCACTCATAATATGATACCACCTATTATTAGTAATTCTATGATAGATATTGTGTTATGTAAAGCATGAACACTCATTGTTCCGTAAATGTTGTCAGTTTCAAAATATGCTAGGCCAAAGGTTACACCTAAAGCTCCGTAAGGTAGCAAATAAATTAACATTATTGGACTTTTTAAGGAACTTAATACATGAATTAAAGCAAATAGTAAGCCAGTTGTAAAAGCAAATAACCATTTGTTTTTAGTAAATTTATTAAAGCTTAATCTAAAAACTATTTCTTCTGTAATAGGAGCGATTAAACAAGCAATAGCAATTTCAATTATAGGGTAAGATTTTAATAGTGAAGTATTTTCTACTTGATTAACTACATTATCAATAGGAAGTATATTTATTATTATTCCTGATATATACATTATGAAAAAACCAATTGCCCAATATTTTAGGGATGTTTTAAGAACTGGTTTATAGTTCTTTTTAAATTTTTGAAAGTCTTTTTTTAATTTCTTTCTATATAATATAATGAAAAAGATCATTGTAAGAGTGTAAGGAATCAAATAAATAATATATTCATTCTTTGTTAAATAAAGAAAAGGTATTTCTAATAGTATTAAAAGCACAAAGTGCAATAATACAATTCCAATACCTTTAAATAGTTGTTCTTCATTAAGATTTTTAATCATCAAATCACCTTATTTTATATATCCCATTGCTTTTAACCTTGATTCGATAGCGTCAGCTGTTTTGGCTCCGGTAATTCTTGTTGTAGATGAAGGTTCTTCACCATCAACTATAAATACAGTTGTAGGAGTTCCAGAAATATTAGCAATATTATTTAATCTTGCTTCTTCTTCTTCATTAAGTAAATCTTTTTCAATGTAGTAACCAGTAATTTCATATTTAGCTAATACTTTTTTCATTCTTGGTTTATATTCAGCACAATGAGAACAAGTTGTTTGTGATATTACAAGAATAAAAGATTCCTTATTTGCTACTTTTTCTTCTAGTTCATCTATCTTTAATTCAACAAAGTATTTGTCTTCTTTCTTTTGATTTCCTTTTAATACAATACTGGCATATACCATGGCTCCAACAGCTAATATTATTACAGCTATAAGTATGCCAATAATTACTTTTTTCTTCATAAAAAATCACCATTAATAATATAGCATATTAGAAAAAAATCTTCAATTTATTGTTGTTATTTTTTCACGTTAATGGTAAAATTATAGTTAGATAATAAGGTTGGTGCTTTATGATGGAAAAAAATAAGTTTTTAATGCTAATAGTAATGGTATTAGCATCTATCCTAGTAATAGGAAATGTAAATGCGGAGGAGAGTACTTGTAGTCCGACTGACTTGAATAAGTTAAGACAAGAAGCGGCGAACGTTAAAGCTACATATGTTCCGACGACGATGGAAATTGACGGTACTGTTGAAGATATCGGCGATAACGAGAAAATTGTAGAGAGTGTACTTGATATGAAAGTATACAATGTAACGGAAAAGATGGCTTTGAGGTATGAATATTCAGGTAATGGCGTTAAATCTGGTTCATTCATGAAATCATACGCAAATGTTGGATCTGACGGAGCGATAACTGTAAGACAAAAATCTTATGGTAAGATTATTACTTATACGATTACAGTTCTTTCAAGCTATGGTTCTTGTTCTGGACAATCTCTAAAGACTATAAGAATAACACTTCCAATGTTTAATTATTATTCATTGCTTGATGCTTGTGAAGGAATACAAGATTATTACTTGTGTCAGCCATATGTAACTAGTGAGGTTGGTGGAGCTGATTTCTTCGATAAAGTTGAAGCTTATAGAGCAAAGATGCTAAGTAATGAAGCTATCGAAGTAGAGGATGACAACAACAGTGTTGTAACATCTGCATTTGTGGGAATTAAGAAACATAAGTATTTGATAGTTGGCTTGGTAGTTGCTGCGGGGGTTGTTGCTACAGTGTTGATACTAAGAAGAAAGAAGAGTGAAGTATAATGAAAAGAAATAGATTATTAAACAGCTTTTTGTTATTGGTTGTTTCTTTTTTCTTGTTTGCCTTTACTGTAAACGCTGAAAAGGTAGTATCTATTGAATATGGAAAAAGCGTTGATGTATCTAAAGAATTAGGCCGAGAAGGAAAAAAGATTACTAGAATTAATGATGCTACAACAGCTGCTTTAGATATGAGCGGATGTTCTGAAGGCAGCACAAGCTGTGTAGTTACACTAAGAAAAGATTCTGGTTTATGGCTTATATCTGCTCATATTATTATTACATATGAAGGTGACAGTACACCAACAACTATAACTTTTAATATTGTTAATTATTGGCCTGTACTAGTTTCTCTTGGAAATTTCCATGAAAAGAAAGATTTTAGTATTGGATCTGAATGGAGTAGTGAGTTAACTCTTTCAAGATCTAATGGTCTTGCTTTAGAAAGTAAAACAAGAGAACAAGTTACATTACCAAAATTGAACGGTAATGCTTTAACAAATGCACATAACGGCTTACCAATTAAATATGTTGGATTTGTAAAAATGATTCGTGAAGATCAAGTTACTGGTTATGGTAGTACACTTATTGTAACAATGCCCGTACAAAAACCAGGAATGTGCGAACAAGGTGGATATTTAGATGGCGATGTTGGTGCATATGGTGAATTCGTTGCAGGTGGTACTACAGTTAATGGTACTGGACCTGAAGTTTATGTATCATGTTATGAATATAGGGATTTTGTTAGATTAGATCTTGGTGGTGGAAAGTTTAAAGATTGGAATGAAGAATCAAAGTCATCAGCTATTGCTACATCACTTGGATGGAAATATGATGAGAAAACAAATTCATTCATCAATTCAACTGATGGTAGTTTGCCAACGTTACCTAATTCTGAACAAATAGTGTTCCCATATGGTCTTACTACTATTAAGAGATTGGTTTCTTGGTCTAACCAAGATGGCCAAGCTTATAGCGCAGACATTTATAAATTAAACGGTGATGTTTGGTCACCTGGTTGGGATTATGATCCTAGTAGTACTTCTACTAACGATAAGATGGTTGGCTTAAGAAGAACAATTACTATTTCAAGTAGTGCTTCGGAGGTTACGAAGTGTGAAGGTAGTAGCAAATACATAGAAGTTAGTGGACCTAATGAACAGGGTAAATGTGAAATAACTGGATTATTATATGAAGAAGGAAATGTTACTACTGTTAAAGTGACTTATAAAAATGGTGAAACAATTGAGTATAATGTTGCAGTTCAAGATTCTGCTGAAACAGATGAAATAACACTTGTTGATATCGAATTAGAAGAATTACAAGATGAAGATCCAGGTGAAGGCGATATTGTTTGGAAAACTTGTAAAACTTATTCAACAGATAGTTTCATGGCTTGGGGTAGTCATGGTGTTATAAAGGGAACAGGCTTAAATAGGTCAGCATATAAAGCTAAATGTGAAACACCGGAACCAGGTGATTGGAGTGTTGGATTGTGTATCGACCCTGGAGCACCAGCTCCTTCTGGAACTTATGTTAGAGATACAACATGGGATCAATTGTTAATGGAACCTAAATTTGTCGCATTGGTTGAAGCTATTCAAACTGATGTTGATGCTTGTACAGAGTATTGGTCAAAGTCTGGTTATGGTAATTCTTGTTATGAAAAACGTGAAGCTTCTCAAGTTGCTTTCCGTTTATTAGCTGCTGCATTAGGTAGAAGTTGGAATAAACCTGGACACTTTGATTGGAAAGAATATCATGATGCTGCTGCAAAACTTGGTGATGAACCATATACAGAAACTAGAATAGAAGCTGCTTTAGATGAATTGTTTTCGTCTCATAATTCAGTTTGGGGTTATGCAAAAGGATATTTAATGGCGTATATGAATGCATCAGCAACTTCTGGTGTTGAAATAACTGATTTTAAGATTACAAAATCAACAGAATATCAACAAATAAGCAATAAAGAATATTATTTGTATTACGAAGGAAAAATAACTACTCCTATTGGTATAGCTCTTGATACAAGTGATTTACCAAAAACGAATAGTGAGTTCGAAAATGAATATGGATATAGCGTTGAAATGACTGAATTGAAAAAGATAACAGATGGTGAATATTCATATAAAGCTACTTTACATGTTAAGGATGCTGCCCCTGATAAGTTAAAAGTTCCTACTAGCAAAAAGGACAAAGAAAAGGCGGCTAAATACTTTGAAATAAAAATTTCAACTGGAGCTATTAGAGATATTTTAATTATAAAACCTCGATCTGGAGCACAATTACAAAGATTATTATTATATGATAAAGGTACTAGAAAATTAACTGTTTTCTTCGGACCAGATTATACTGATCAATATTGTGGTTCTGAGGGAAAACTTGATGCTACTATGCTTCAAACCTGTGAGGATGATGCTAAAGCAAATACTCCAGAGTGGGGAAGCGATGGAGTAGTAAAAAATGATGAGAGTGCTACATGTAATTATAAATTATTTAGACAATGTTGTAAGATTGTAGACGAAGGAAGTTATCCTGTTTCATTCTTTAATATTTGTACTAATGCGTGTTCATATAATACACTTGGCTCTGTTTGTGGATTCGTAGACTACGGAACAAAAAGTGACCAAGCTACGTTATATCACGTTAGAGAAGGTTATCAAACTATTGGTGCATCTGGATCAAAGAGTTTTGAAAAGAATATAAATATTTGTGTTGCTGACGTTCGTGACTATGCATCTGCAAGTGATGATGATAAGAAAGACTTTAAGAAGAATGATGGCGCTGGTAACCCATTAAATGTTGAAGCTTATGAGGGTAATCCATATTGTCAGGTAACATGCCGCGAGGAATGGGATATGACAATGGGATCATTCGGAAGTTATATGGGTGCCGAATCAGTCAGAGCTGGTGGAAGTTTCCAATTAGATAAAGCTGATTTATTTATCCGTGGAGATAGATTCTGTTATACTTCTTATCTTGATACTAGTAGTAATAGTCAATATTATAAAGATATGACAAGTTATGCTAATTCACAACATGGAGCATTTGATGATTACTCTAAAGCATCACACGAATATACAGATTTAACTAAAGCAGATAATACACTAACTGATGCGTTTGGTGCTAATGGTGGTGCTTCTGTTACTGAAAAAGCTGCTGTAGGACAAACTAACGGACATCTTAATGGTAATCAAGCATGTAAACAATGGACTAAAGTATTCTATCAAAAGCATACTGATGCTAAAAAGACATATACTTGTCCTAGCGGATATAGTCATACTTCAGATAAATATAGTGACTCTTGTAGAAAAGTTGTAGAAGCTTCAAGTACTTCTTATTGCTCTAACAGTACATCTGGTTATTGGTGGAATAGTGATAGTACAAAATGTTATACGTATGATTATGCAACTGGTTCTTTTGATAAGTATGAATTTACATATGATGAACCTGGTGAAGATATGGGCTATGAATGTACTTCTAAGTCTAAGAGAAGACCTGATTGTGATGACCAAACAGGTACTTGTACTAGTACTAAAACAGAATACTTTAAAGATAAAGCTGTAGCTATTGATTTCTATGGATCATTTAAATTAACAGGTAAATTTAATGGAGGCTGTGGAGTTGGTAAATATACAACAAGCGGAGGATGTAGTTCTAGTGGTTATGATACATATCCTGAAGAAGCTGAATGTAAGATAACATCTAATCCAGAATCAGGTGGTCCTGATAAAGTTAAATGTTCATATGGTGGACTTTCTCATGAATGGGAAGCTACACAAACGGATCTTAAAGGAGAAATTAATAAGTTATCTATTGGAGATACAACTTTAAAAGCTAGCATGAAGATGTCAACTGCTGGTGATTCAACATTTGTTGGTACATACTATTCTACACATAAATCTACTCTTGAAGGAATTATGAATTCATCTAGAGCGATAATTGTTGATGCTGAAAGTAAAATGCAATCTGCAGCGAATAGTTGGTATCAATGTCAAAACTTCGTATTATATACAAAGAATTATACTGGAGTTAAAGTTAATGATTATAGTGGTGATTTAGCAAACTATGGTTTAAATTCTGGTTTTAAAGCTCTTGGTTCTACTGCATCTCCTGTAGAAATCTATACTTCATTTGAACCTAAGGTTTCTTACTATTATGATGAGGAAGAATACATGCAATTGTTACAACATGAAGCAGAATTAAATAAAGATGAAAATCATCCTGAAGGACTTCAAGGTAATATTCTAGAAAGAAATGATTTTAAAAATACAGCTATTTATGAAGAAAAACCAGAAATAGACATTACAGTTGCTGATAAATATCACTTCTTTGATCCGGCTAATCCAAATGCGCGTTTAGGATTCTCTAAACCAGTGACACTTGCTTTAAATGCTGGTGAACTTGAAGCTAATGGTGCAACCGATTCTGAAAAGAATAACGAATTAAATGTTTCTAAGAAGAGTTATAAATTTATGTCTGGTTCTGTATGGAGCGGAAATAATGCTAAAACTTATGGTGAAAGTGTAGCGGGTTCTACTTCAGGAACTCTTACAAAAGAGGGATGGAATATTAAAATATGTACTATAGGTAGTCATAGTTCGGGGGCTGGTGAAACTTCAGATTATGATGCAGTAACTAATCCTGGTTATGAATGGACTACTGGAGCATGCTATGGAGCAGGATTATGGCGTTACTCTAATGCTAACTATATTGAACGTTCTGTTTCTAATAGTAGTTTCTTCAAAAATAAAGGTAATTGGTATTCAAAAGGTAATGCATTTACTACACATGGAGATGTTGTAGAATCTGGTGCTGTTAACGGTGCTTTAAGTGCTATAGAAGTATATAATTCATTCCATGGAACTGACATTTCTTCAACTAATCCTGAAGAATTGAAACTATGGCACTACTTGGGTTATAAGAACGTATTCCCTGTATCTATTACTACACCAAGAAATCTATATAAATATACTTATGTATTTACACAAATAGGTAGTTATAATCAAAAGGTTAAGACTGGAACAAATAGTCTTGGTAGATTGATGGGTAATGCAAACTCAGTATTTAGAAGTAATTCTAGAACATGTTTCTACGAAGTACTTGAAGCATTATGTAAGTGCTGTGGAGACGAATCATTCAACCATGTTGTTAATCCTCCAGAAACGGTAGATGAAAACGTAACTAAGCGATATGTTGATAATCATAAAGAAAAATTAGGTAATATTATGTCTGATGATCAGAAGATTGCAGTTAATAATCAAGGACAAATTGGATTCTACAATACAGTTAGTTCTTTAGCTAATCTATCTGCTATAGCTAATGGCGATAAAGAGAGAGATTTAGCAGCTAACTGGTCAGATACAGCCGTATTTAATTACAATGGATATAATAGATACGTAACTAATAAAGGTGATGTTGCACAAAAAGCAATTGAAGCTGTTGGTGAAGAGATTTATTCTCCTACATATAGTGCTGAATATGCTTATACATTAACACCAGAAGCAATTGCTCATATTAGACAAAATAACAAGACAACTAGTTATGGTGTAACATTCGATAATGATCATGTTAAGATGTATGGTAAGACTAAGATTGCAACAGATGGATCAGATAGTGATATTACTAGTGATACTACTGAAGCAGTCAAGATGAATAATGAGATTACATTTGAACACTATGGTAGTGTATTCTTGGAGGAAGTTGTTTCAGGATATGCTAAACCAGATTCAGATGATGGAACATTCAAGAACTTGAACTTAGCAAGTAAAAAAGATGTATGTTACATCAATGAAGATGATGAAGTAACAAGTAAAGATGGTAAAGATATTGCTAATGCTATCAAGGAAAAGATGAATGGTGGTTGCCGTTGGGTAGACTATCTTGAAAATGATGGAAGTACACATGCTAATTACATGAGTGATTATTATGAAGGTAAAAAGAACTGTGATGAATTACCTGAGGGTGGATTAAAGAATTCTTGTAAAGCAGATTATAGAGTTCAATCAACGTTTAGATTGGCGTTTAAGTAGAAGGGAGTGAATGTAGATGAAAGAGTCATATTGGGGTTACTGGTTTATTATTCTTGGACTTTTCGTAGTATCAATATTATTACTAACGAATGATGCTACTACTACAAGCACTCAAGATTATTATCAATTGAAGGAAGTTGCTAATAGTGCAGTTTATGATTCAGTTGATTATGGATATTTCCAATTAACAGGTGAGTTAAGAATCCATAAGGAAGTTTTCGTTGAAAACTTCCTTAGGAGATTCGCCGAAACTGTTTCTCCTTCTAATACTTATGATGTAGAATTCTATGATTTATATGAATCTCCACCTAAAGTAAGTATAAGAGTTGCAACGAAAACAGACGGATTTATTATCGGTAGAGATACAGGTGCTGATGCAACTACACAATTAGATGTTGTTAATTCTATTGATTTAATTGTAGAATTCGATAATAAAGATGTTAAAGAAGAGTATGATGGCTATAAATTAAAAGCAGAGTATTCTTTCTGTGATTATTATGGCGAAATTGAATAGGAAGGTGAGAGAATAAAATGGGAAATATACTTGTGCCTTTTAAAAAGTTTTTGAGTAATAAAAATACTATTACAATATTGGGTGTTTTACTTGGTGTTGTAGTATTGTATTTAGGTTATACTTGGCGTGTTAATCGTTCAATTCAACCTACTCAAATACCTTTAGCAAATAAAACATTAATTCAAGGTAAAAAAATAACTGAAGAAGATATTGCCTATACTAGTGTTCCTAAGGATACATTAAAGAATATGGTAAATATCAAAACTAATGTACAAGATATAAATGGTATGTTAGTTTCTTATGATAGTAAAATTGCTCAAAATTCATTCTTCTTTGCTGAAAATTTAATTTCAGAAGAAGAAATGCCTGATTCAATTTTCTCCAACATTCCAGATGGTCATACTATTTACAAATTAGCCGTTACTGTTGCTAGTACGTATGGTAACTCAATTTTCCCTGGTGATAAAATTGATATTTATATGACTGCTAATGATGAAGCTGGAAAATTGATGTATGGTAGAATGATTAAATCTATCGAAGTATTAGCTGTTAAGGATTCATCTGGTAAGAATGTATTCGCTGATAAAGATCATCCTGGATCTTCAGCAATACTAATGTTCTCAGTACCTGAAAATTTATTCTTATTGCTTAAGAAAGCTGAAAAGCTTGGTATTTCATTGGAACCTATTCCTAGAAATAGTTCTTATACAATTAATGGTGCTGCTGTTGAACTTACAAATGAAGAACTTGAAGCATTTATTATTAATCAAACTCGTATACTTCAAAACGAGTGTCAAGATTTAACTGTTTGTGGATAGTTTTATAAAAGAATAAAGAAGGTGTAACTATGGATGAGAAAAATGTTTTCTCCCAGATGGATTTTGGCCCCTTGTCCGAGTTTTTGGAAAACGATGATGTTACCGATATCTCGTATAGTAATGGTGGCCAGGTTTGGTTAAAAACGTTATCTAAAGGTGTATATCAAGTTGAACGTCCAGATATCAACAATCCATTTATGGAAAAATTGGCATTCCAATGTGCTAATGTTATGGGTAGAACATTTAATATGGCTCATCCATTTTTAGACTCCGAGAGTGCTGAATTACGTATGAATTTCGTTCACGATTCCATTGCAACTAATGGAATCGCTTGCTTGATACGTAAAACACCAGCAAAAATTAGATTAAATAAAAACAAATTATTAGATGAACAATATATTACAGAACAAATGCATGATTTCTTAATCAAATGTGTTTGGGGACATTGTAATATAATGATAGCCGGAGAAACTGGTTCAGGTAAAACTGAGCTTGTAAAATATTTGGCAAGTAATGCAAAAGAAGATGAAAAAATCATTTCTATTGAGGATACATTAGAGCTTCACTTAGATAAGATTTTCCCTCATCGTGATATTGTTGC
>JAEEGL016792582.1_pt1 | contig 36261 bp, 30 predicted proteins | sample 9134231 | NCBI WGS metagenome assembly JAEEGL01 (sample SAMN16246548, study PRJNA631951) | gut metagenome | biome: gut microbiome; feature: rumen; material: fiber-attached | host: Bos | place: Iran: Karaj | collected 2018-10
CTTTGCAGGAGCCTTCTTTGCAGCGGGCTTCTTAGCAGCAGGTGCCTTCTTAGCAGCAGCCTTCTTTGCAGGAGCAGCCTTCTTTGCAGCAGGTGCCTTCTTAGCAGCAGCCTTCTTAGCAGGAGCCTTCTTTGCAGCGGGCTTCTTAGCAGCAGCAACAGGAGCCTTAGGAGCCTCTGCCTTAACCTCTACTTTAACTTCCTTCTTCTCAATATCCATACTTAGAACCTCCGTGTAAAATTTCTGTGTTGGATATATTTAACATACATTTTTAGTGAAATTATGTCAACAAAAATAGAGAAAAAATTATTTAGAAAAACATAGGCTGCGAGCCTTTTATTTGTTCACTTTACACACATCAGGAAGGGTGCGTGTTATTCAGTTTTTATTCCGGATAATGTAAAATTATTCCATGAAAAAAGCACTGCTGATTTTCCGTTGGGAATTGAACAAGATATTCTCAAACTGGCATAAGACCGTCACTTTGTTTCTGCTTCCGGCAGTGCTCATAATGCTTGCCCTGAACGTGTTTCCGCTGCTTATCAATTACATGTCGACAGGTTCTTTTGCAAAGAAACCGATAGTGCTCATTAGTGCTCCTTCATCATTCCGCGACTATGTAAAAGAGAATGCAGATGCGAATGTTTATACATATTCTTACATGTCTTTCAGCGAATTTTCCGCCACCTACAATGATCAAGAAAAGCTCAAAGAGATGATGAAAGGCGGAACGATCCTCTGCTATTTTGCGCCGGGAGATTATGATAATTCTTTCGATGATGCGGTATCGGATTATTATCAAAAACTGTCAAATGGAAACACCGATGCAAAAAGCAATGCAGTTATCTATCTCGGATTTGACATCAATTCACTTTCGGGCGGACTGCGCGTAGAGCAGTTCAAACAAGGCGTTCTCGAAAGTTATCAAAATGGTCTCATCGATAAACTCGGCGGTGATTACGCAAGCATCGGGAGCAATCTTTTTTCAACTGATTCCTTCAATCCGGTAACCAAACTGATGAACAACAGAACGACTGCGAACACTTCAGCTTCGCGAATCGTTCCCGGCATGCTTCTCATAATGATGTATTACTGCGCATATTCACTTGTAAGTGACATGTTCGCTTCCGAGAAAGAACGCGGTTTCTGGTCGAAACTTATCATGACACCGGTATCCACTTCTCAGATCTTCGCCGGAAAGATAGCAGCGATAATCGTCATCGTATCCGGAGCAACATATCTCACTGCACTTCTGTTGTTCATATCATCGTGGGTCAACACCGCCAATGATGCGATGTCGCTTCTGCCGTTCGGAATGATGCTTACTCCTTCCGAACTTCTTATACTCATAATAACCATTCCGTTTACCGTATTTGTCATGACAGCTGTCTGCGTCGCCACTGTTTTCTCTTTGAACAAACTTCAGGACATTACCGTAAACCTTCAACTCCCGCTCATATTGTTCCTCGGTGATTTCTTCATGCAGATGTTCAGGGGAACAAGGCCGATGACACTTGAATATTTCATTCCGATGCACAACAGTCTTGAACTCATAAGCGAAGCATACATGGCACAGGAAAAACTCTGGCATGTGATCGTTGTTCTGTTGATAAACACCGCAGTTGCGCTTCTTGCCATAAGAGCCGTATACAGGAAGGAGGGCTTATATGATAACCGTAAAAGACATTCATAAAAGCTACACCAAAGATTCTGAAACAATAAAAGGCGTATCGTTCGAGATCGGAAAAGGAACGATATTCGGTCTTCTGGGACCAAACGGTGCCGGAAAGACGACGCTGATGCAGATAATAGCAACACTCATGAAACCCACGAGCGGAACGGTAGAGATCGCCGGAATGACTCCGGATAAAGACCTTCTTAAGATACATAAACTTTTGGGGTTCCTTACCACGGAGATAAAACTCGATCCCGTTTCAACTCCCGACCGTCTCTTTGATTTTTTCGCGGAACTCTATGACATACCTAAAGATGAAATAAAAAACAGAAAAGAAAAAGCATTCTCAAGATTCGGCATTACGCCTTTCGCCGAAAGGAGGATCTCTGAGCTTTCCACTGGTATGAAGCAGAAGATCTCTATCGCGATAAGTCTTCTTCATGATCCTCCGATAATAATTTTCGATGAGCCTACCAACGGTCTCGACATACTTACCTCAAGACAGGTGACGGATTATCTCAAAGAACTGCGTGATGAAGGCAGATGCATAATCCTTTCCACCCACATTTTCTCAGTCGCGGAAGAACTCTGCGATGAAGTTGCGGTCCTGGTTGACGGAAAGATAGTCGCTCAGGGATCCGTTGATGAGATCATAGCAATATCCGGAGAAAAGAATTTTGAAGATGCATTCTTCAAGATATATGTAGATAACCATAAGGAAGAATAATGAACGGCAGCAGCAGAAAAACCTGGTTCAGAGGAGCAAAGACTTTAGCCGCGGGCTTTTTCAGAAAGCACGGTCAGATGGGCGCGCAGGCACCCGTCTCAACTTTCCTCGTCTGTTTAGGTTTCATTGCCGTTCTCTCTTTGGTAGTGATCTCATTGATGTGGTGGTGGTTCCCCTATCATCTTTTCGGAGACGAGGTATATGACGTTGTAGTCGTCAACGCTCCCCAGTCATTCATTGATTACAATGAATACATGCAGGAAAGCCGTGACATTACTTCAGAGGATTACGGTCCCCGATATGATCTGATCAACAACTTCGATAACATAATCGAGTTCCAATACACTTACGACGGTTACGGCTCGACCAGATTCATATACAAAGAGAATCATGCACTTTATGACTTCGTCACATTCGGGAAATGGATGCGCGAAAATAACGCCTATCTTACGGTAGTCTTTCCCGAAAACTTTGACGAATCGATCAACGCGCGCATCAGTGACCTTTCAGTCGAAAAGCCCGGCATTCTCACTTATTACAGGACGAACTCGCTCGAGTACACAGCTATGAAAGAAGATTTCATAGACATTTACCTTCGCGGGTATCAGTCATATCTGCGCGGCAAACACGGATTGGCTTATGTGGATGTCATCGATTCAGAGATCCGTGATGACCCGATGGATTATTCCGGAATGATGGCGGGCAGAAACTTCATGCTCGATTCTCTCGGCCGTTCTTTCATACCGCTGTTGATGTTCATCGTCATCTTATATGCAGCCATGAGTGCCGGCACGAATGTAATAGCCGGACAGAAAGAACTCGGTACGTTTACGGGAATCCTTATGACTCCTATCCCGAGGAGCGCAATTATCGCCGGCAATCTCGCAGGAGTCACACTGAAGACTCTTATTCCAGTAACCATCATCACGGCTCCGGTATTTCTTATCCCGTACTACAGGAACCATGCGGTAATCCCCGCTATAATAATCCATCTTATAATTCTGACCGTTTTCATAGCGGCCGTCACACTGCTGATCTCGGTCATAAACGACACCGTCGTATCAGCACAAACGGCTTTTCTTCCCGTCTTCCTGATACTCGTTTCAGTTTGTGTAACATGTATACAGAATTCAATGGAGAAAGAAGAATTCTACCTCTTCCTTCCCGTATATGGTCAGTTTTACGGAATCGGCGATGCGCTTGCCGGCAACATCTCCGTTGCAGGTATCATCACCACTTCCCTGACGACGCTTCTGCTTACCGTAATAACTGTCACAATCTCCGAAAGACTTCTCCATAACGAGCGCTATACGGTTTCGATCGATCCGGTAACAGCAAAAGAGATCCGTCAGGCACGTTCCGGAAAGCATACCGTATTTGAAATCGCAGATAAGATAACGGATAACACAGTATTCTTCTTTAAGGAGATCTTATATCCGCTTGCAGTGATCGGAGCATTCCAGCTGGTGGCAATAATCCCTCTGGCGATTACTTACATGCGCCGCGCCGAATACTCACAGTATATAGCAGATCTCAAGGGCATCACGACTGTTGAGCAGATAATCCAAAAGACCTTTGAGGTCATAACGATCTTCATGGGCAACCCTCTTTTCCTTGCGCTCATGGCAGTGGCATATGTTCTCATGATCGCCGCATGCATAATACACGCGAAGAGAGTATTCAAAAAGAAGACTTTTGCAGATGCATTTGAAAGATGCGGCCTTCCTTTGTCAAGACCCAGAATGATCGCAAAAGAATATATTACAGGTCTTTTCGCAGGTTTCATAATGATGTCTGCCGTCTGTCTGATACTTAAGCTTACAGGCCAGATCAGCTTCACAGGTTTCGGCCTCAGCGAAAACGCAGTACCGTTATTCCTTATCAATCTGGTAATGTGGTTCCCTCAGGGCGCAAGTGAGGAACTCCTTTTCAGAGGTTACATGATCCCGCGGATAGAAAGCCGCTACAAAAAGGCTTTCGCCATCTTCTTCTCGTCTCTTATGTTCTCGGTATTCCATTCACTGAACATGGGATACACTCCGCTCGCATCAGTCAATCTTTTCCTGATCGCAGTGCTGTTCGCACTGATCTACATCAAGACGGGAAACATCTGGATGACATCAGCAATACACACCATGTGGAATCTTTCACAGGGAAACATATTCGGCCTTCAGGTATCAGGCAACGAAGCGCATGCCGCCGTTATCAATACAGCTTATGCGGCAGATGCAAAAGACATAATTACCGGCGGGGCATTCGGACCTGAAGGCGGACTTGCGGTAACCGCAGTCACCGCCGTCTGCATGATCATAGTGATTGTGTTAATCGTTAATTCCCGCGATCTCACGCGCAACAAAAACACCTGAAGCGGATGCGTGAGAAAGTGAGTGCGTAACGCCGCTTCCGTCACCGATAACATAAAGACCCGGATATCTGGTCTCGAGGTGTTCGTTAATTGCGACTTCCATGTTGTAGAATTTGACTTCCACACCATAGAGCAGAGTATCGTCATTTGCGGTACCTGGAGCGATCTTATCCAATGCATAAATCATCTCGATGATACCGTCCAGTATTCTCTTAGGGAGCACGAGAGAAAGATCTCCCGGGGTTGCATTAAGCGTAGGTCTGACAGTTGATTCGGCAATTCTTGATTCGTTTGTTCTTCTTCCGCGGATAAGGTCACCGAAACGCTGAACAATTACGCCGCCGCCGAGCATGTTCGAAAGCCTTGCTATTGATTCACCGTAACCGTTGGAATCCTTGAAAGGCTCTGAAAAATGCTTCGCGACAAGGAGTGCGAAATTGGTATTTTCAGACTGAAGCTCAGGTGCATCAAAGCTGTGTCCGTTTACGGTTACGATACCGTTCGAATTCTCGTTTACAACATAACCGTTAGGGTTCATGCAGAAAGTACGCACGCGGTCTTCAAACTTCTCCGTACGGTAAACTATCTTACTCTCGTAAAGCGCGGATGTGAGGTCAGAGAAGACGACAGCCGGAAGCTCGACTCTTACACCGATGTCGACTCTGTTGGAAAATGTTTCGATATCTAGTTCGCTGCAGACCTTCTCGATCCACTTGCTGCCGGAACGGCCGACTGAAACGATGCACTTTTTACAAGTATAATGCTCGCCGCCGCATTCAACATCATAGGTTCCGTCTTCATTAACGGCGAGATCGCCTACGGGAGAATTAAAAAGGAACTCGATCTTATCCTTGAGATACTCGTAGATATTGCCAAGGACCTGATAATTCTTGTCCGTACCAAGATGTCTTACGGAAGCATCAAGAAGATGGAGTCTGTTCTCGAGGCAGATCTTCTTGAACCTCGTGCCGGCGGTCGAATAGAGCTTTGTGCCTTCACCGCCGTTTGCCATGTTGATGCCGTCGACATACTTCATGAGCTCAAGGGCTTTTTCCTTGCCTATATGCTCATATAAAGTGCCGCCGAAATCATTTGTGATGTTGTACTTACCATCAGAGAAAGCACCTGCGCCGCCGAATCCGCGCATGATAGCGCATGTCTTGCAGTTTACGCAGCTCTTGACCTTCTTGCCGTCTATCGGGCACTTGCGCGATTCCAGCGGGCCGCCGGTCTCAAACACGGCAACCTTAAGATCAGGAGCGGTCTTCGTCAGCTCGTATGCCGAAAAGATGCCGCCCGGGCCTGCGCCTATAATAATGACATCATAATTACTGCTCATTCTTCTTCACCACGGAATTTACTGTCGTACGGAACTCGCTGTCTTTCTTGTCTACAGCCATATTATACTGGATATACCTGTAAAGTTTGATGGCTTTCTGATCTTTGGGATCGTCCACTTCTTCGATCGGGAAGAACTTTTTCTTTGAAACTGAATAGTATCCAGCAGCGTTGATCTGAGGGATCTCGCTCCTGATGCTGTCGATGACCTGGAAGTAACCGGGATACTTGATGCCTGCAGCCTTCATTACATCGAGCGCAAGATAGTTGACGCTGGTAACACCGACAGTGTCTTCCTTATACTTTGCAACGAGCTCAGGATTCATCTCGTAATTCGTCCAGATGATGTAAGGCGTTACCCAGCTGGTCTTCTTTCCTACACCGAAGTTGTTGGGGAACGAAGTGATGTTGGGCTGATGGTCGCCGTAGATAAGGAGCGTGTACTTCTCATCCTTGGTCTTGAGATAATTGATGAGTTCCTCAAGAGCCTTGTCGCTCTGGTTAAGGCATGTAAGGAATGTGTTTACCTGTGTATCCATTCCCGTTACGAGATTCTTTACATAAGACTTCGGAGTGAAGTTCTTGAAGTTCTCTGTATAGCCGCCGTGATTCTGTACGGTTACGAGAAATGTAAATGACTTCTGTCCCTTCGGCTTTGCATCGAGCTGCTTCATGAGGTTCTCGTATGCCTTTGAATCAGTCAGATAGTTGTCACGCTGAAGATCGCTGTCCTGGAATTCGAAATCATCCATGAACATGTAGCGGTCAAAACCGATCCTCGGATAGACCTTTGTTCTGTTCCAGCCGTTTGGATAGTACGGATGCATTGCAAGTGTGGTGTAGCCCATATTTTTGAGCGCCCAGGGAAGCGAATATGTTTCCCTGTCGACATACTGCAGATAAGGGATCGCACCGTTGGGAAGATATCCGCATGTGATTCCCGTAAGGAACTCATATTCAGAGTTAGGAGTATTACCGCCGTAAACGGATGTGGTTACCTTTCCGTGAAGCGTATTCTCCTTGAGTGAATGCCAGTAAGGTGTGGGATCTTCCTTGCATCCGATCATTGCCATATAAGACTTAACGTCTGTATATGATTCATTCATGATGACGATGATGTTTGAAGAATCATCATCTGCAGAACCCTTGTCGGAAACATCGATGCCTGTCTCCTTGATCATTGCGTCAAGATTCTGGATAGAATATCCTTCCGGCATCTCAGCAAAAGAAGTAACAACTGTCGTTGAGAAGTTCATGAGGAATCCGTTGAATCTGGAGCCCTTGTCCGACCAGTCCTGAGGTCTGTTGTCTACGCTGCGTGCCTTGATTATGCTGCAGAAGCTGAAGATCAAAGCAACAGACAGAACGGCCGAAATTGCTATCCTGATGGCAGCAAACTTAATCATCGGTTTGTCTTCCTTGACTCTCATGCAGCACATGATATAGAGAACGTAAGGAACGAGCACGTACATCACGGGATAAAGGATCGGGAAAGTATAATTGCCTACAACGTTTGCAGCGGTTTCCCAGCTGAAGATATCGCTGAAGATGATCTCATGTCCTCTGAAAGTATATACGTAAAAGTCTGCAAGTCCGAGAATAAGGAACGGAGCAGGCGTAATAGCGGCTGAAAGTCTTCTGGGGATCTGGAAAGCTCTCAGAAGGAAGTAAACACCGCAAACTATCAGAGCCTCAATGGCCCATCTGAATGTATCGGTGTGATACATCTGGTCGTAAAGCCAGTTTATGCCTGCGATCGTCTCATGATGAGCGAGATTGATCATCTGCATGAAGTAAACGCTGAAGAAAGATGCAAATACCGGGTAGATGATCTCGGGAATGAGCCTGAACAGTTTCTTCTTCCCTTCTGCCTCACCGTCGATCGTAACGGTTATGAATGTCAGCAGGAAAAGACCTGCGAACCAGATGACCGCATCATAGAATGCTGATAATGAAAATGCGATGCCGAGTCCTGCAAGCACAAGCGCTGCAATAAGCCTCGGCAAGTCCTTTTTGGTTATCTTAAAACTTACTTTCATTTTTATCGCCTCGAATTATACTTCTTAAAAATCACAGTTATTATAATATAAGAGCCTGAAAACACAAATTCCGCATCAGACCCTGACATTCTTCAAAAGATACGAGCAAGGCACTGCTATTACCATGGCAGCACCGGCCTGGATGAGGTTGAACGGAATGGAAGCTGTTGCAGGCGCGTTGCCGTAAACAAAAAACTCAAACGCAAAATATCCCGTAACCATTATCAGTTCTGCAACGATGCCTGCGGCGATCCTCATGAACAGCTTGGGGTTATGCTGCGGATGCTTCATTATGAAACCCGCTACGAGTCCCATAAGGCCTTTAATGATAAACGTAGGTGCAATGTACAAAGGATATCCGGCAATAAGGTCTGAGAGCGCAGAACCTACGGCAGCCGGAAAGAATGCAGCAGGGCCGATAACGTAAGATGCAGTAAGTATAACGGCATCACCCAGGTTCATGTATCCGATCGAAGTGGGAATGCGGATCTGCGTGCCAAGGAAGACAAATGCGGCCATGATGCCGCACACTGCTATCAGACGCAGCGAAGACTTCCTCTTCTTTCCTGTTTCACCGTTGCTGCTCATTGAACAAGCCCCCAAAGATCAGAAGGATGCGAACAGATTATACCCGCACCGTTTTCTTTAAGGAATGCACGTGACCTGTATCCCCAGTCACAGCTTATCAGATCGAGGCCGCTGTTTTTTGCGGTCAGGATATCGACTTCGGAATCACCGATGTATACACATTCGACAGGCGCAACACCGAGAGCATCAAGACACATGCTTACAGCCTTCGGATCAGGCTTTACGGGTTTTCCGGGCATTGTTCCGCAGACATAATCAAAGACACCCGGGAAAAAGTGATCTATAAGTATCGTTGCGGGAACCTCATCCTTGTTCGTTACGACAGCCAGCATCATGCCAGCGGACTTGAGTTTTGAAAGGATCTCGGTGATCCCGTCATACGGATGTGTCTCGTAAAGACAGTTTGCCGCATAGTATCTGATCCTGTCATCAAGGAGTTTCTGCTTAAGCGCATCATCAAAGACACCGGGATCGGCCTTCAGAGACCTTTCTATGAGCTTTTCGACACCGTTGCCGATAAAGCCCCTTACCTGCTCTTCCGACTGGGGAGCAAGACCGTTCATCCTTCTTGCAGCATTAAGCGCATTCACAAGTCCTGCGAGCGTGTCGAGAAGCGTTCCGTCAAGATCGAAACATATAAGTCTGTAACGCAAGGTCTGCTCTCCTTTCGATGATTTCTCCACCGAATATTACAACACGGCAAGTGTGTGCAGGTAAGAGGACAAAATCCACTAATTTATAGAAAACCAAGGCTTGCCGTGCTAACATTATTCCCAAAAAGACTCAGGAGAAATATATGGGCATTATTCTTTTCAAGGACATGGAGATCAACGGGGTTTACGATACAAAAGTCATCGTAAACACAATTGCCGAGAAGAACACCGCAAACGGCAAGCCGATGCTCCGCATCATGATATCCGACGGCGCTGAGAGCGTTTCCGCCGTCATGTTCGACACTACAAAAAAGAACCTCAACGACACAGGCATTACTGACGGAATGCCCGCAGAGACAAAGATCCACATCGATTCTTTCGGCGGCAGAAGCTATCAGATCCAGTATCTCAGACCGACAACGCTCAATGACGACGAGAAGTCGGCGCTTGTCCGCAAACCGCCTGTCGATCCCAATAAGCTTTTCGTTAATGTGATCCAGAAGATCAAGGCTTCTTCGGGCAGAGATTATGACCTAAAATCAGCTGAGATCAAAGATGACGATTACAGCCTCACCGCTCTTGCAGTCAGGCTCCTGATGAAGGATTACAAGGCCTTCATCTCTTCTTCTGCAGCCAAATCCATGCACCACAATCTTTACGGCGGTCTCGTGTATCACACGTCAAGGATCGTGGATGCCGCATTCGCCGTTTGTGATGTCTATTCGATCCTCGACAGGGAGCTTCTCGTCTGCGGTGCCGCCATACACGATCTCGGCAAGCTCAGAGAGCTTAAGACATCCGATACAGGTGTTGCTTCATACACCAACGAAGGAAGCCTTTTAGGCCATGCCCTGCTCGGCATCGAGATGATCGATGAAGAAGTCGCAGCACGCGATGCTGCCGCAGGCAGACAGACTTATGACCGTGATGACGTCATGTGCATCAAGCACCTCATCGCATCACATCACGGCAAGCTCGAATGGGAAGCCATCAAGCTCCCTGCAATGCCAGAAGCCATGATGCTGCACGAACTCGACATGATCGATTCCAGGATATACATCTATGAGGAAGCTTTGTCCAAGACCGAACCCGGTACTCTCAGCGAGCCCGTATTCGGCATTTCGGCTGACAAGACAAGCACTCCCCTTTACAAGAGGATCAATTCCAAAAAGGATTAATATCGCTGATCACATTCCCGCACTCTTAAGCGTGAACTCGAATGTCTCGCAGTAGTTTACGCCCTTCTTGATGGGCTGGAGCGAAACGTTGTCTGCTGTTCTCTCGATCTCCTTCATGCCGAAATCGCAGAAGAATTCGCAGTAATCGTTATTCATAAGCTGCTCTTCATGCAGATACTCATTCATCTGCTCAGGCGTGTACGGAAGCAACGTGAAATCGAATTTCGGTGTGCTGGTAAGACGCTTGATCGTTATGGAGTCACCAGCTTCGTTCGTGATCCTTACGACCCTCGTATCAGTGTGCGAAGAATTCTCCGCGGGCCTTGCATAAGGATGATAGATCTTTCCGGTATCAGCTGAGAAAACGCCTATCCTCGCGGCATTCTTCCTGTCCGCGTAAGATTCACCGGGTCCCCTTCCGTACCATGAGCATTTCAGGCCTTCGGCAACGATCGGGAATCTTATTCCGTAACGCACCATATCGTATTTAGGAGTGAACTTAAGCGTGACTCTGAGCTTATCCTCGGAAGGAACCTCATAGAACATCAGCACTTCGCCGCTCATGGCAAAAGATTTGAATCTCGAGATCATCGAGAAGCAGCCGTCTTTCTTGCCGTATTCAGAACCGACGTAGCGGATGGATTCCTGGATCTGCTCATAGTCAGACTCCTTGGAGAAAACAGTTTTAGCGAGTATGAAGCTCCTGTCTGTCCTGTCGATATTGGAAGGACATCTGTAGAAGCTCGGACGCATCGTTCCCTTAAGGAAGTTAAATCCGTTGATCGAAAGCACGGAACATCCGGAAGGATCCTTGGAAAAACCGATCCTCATCTTCTCACCGTTGATGTAAAGGCGCTTGGGATCAGAACTGATCGTGGTGCCCGTCATAAGTTTGAGAGGCAGTTCCTCTTCGGCCGGAGCAGCAATATCAGTATCTGCGTTTATGCGCGTGACAATGCCGTCTTCATCTTCAGCGCCCTGTTCATCGGGAACCTGAAGCACATTGTCTTCCGCCGTTGAATCTCCGCCTGAAGGCAGCGCCGCTGCAGCGTTATCGCCTTCTCCGATCACTTTTGCCGGATCCTGTTTATGTACGGCAACGGGGCTTGCAACCTCATCCACGATAATGTCCTGATAGAATGCGATCTCGTAACCGGCTTTTGCATAATACGTATCGTTATGCAGCTGCATGGTTATGTCAAAGACAAGTTCCTTCGTCATCGCTTCATCGTAGATGTCGATCAGATCCATTCTCTCCTGTGCCCAGCCGGCGTTGGTGAACATATCCTTTGTAAACGGGAACTTAAGCGTTCTTGAACCGTACGGCTCGATCTCGCCTATCGTGCCCTTGCCCGTTGCTATGGACTTCCCTCCGAGAAGAAGGTTCCAAGTGAGATCAAGCTCCTCGGTATATGCGAACGGACTCATGTTACGCATGGTAAGACTTGCGGGATCACTTACCGAAGCAAATACCGCTATCGTCTGGCACTGTCTCTTGATATCGAGATAGATAGGATGCGGGCTTCTCTCCGCATCTACTATTCCCTGACCTATGCAGGAATTCTCTTTCTGCTTGCCGCCGACAAGATCCGCGTGATGAATCCATTTGTACATGGTGTCATCATCAGTGAAACGCGTTCTTCCGGGAATCGTCTCGAAAAGATTGTGACCGGATTTATTAAGTCCGAAGACCTTCTTCCTGTCGAGGCAGAGATCCACCCAGGGACCGAAAACGGCTCCCGCGTCATTCGGAAAAGGAAGCAGATCAGTAACAGTCTCCTGCTCCTTGCCCCTGCCTTTATGCTGCTTCTTGTCAGCAGCGCAGTACCACGGGCGCGTGTCGTCTATCAGCATGCACTCATGCTTTACCCTGACAGCTTTCTCAAGATTGAAATTGTAATCCTGAAAACCCCACATGACGACCGAAGGATGGTTCATTGCAGCTTCGACATAATCCCTCATCTGGAAATCCGCTGCCGTTGCTATTACATAGATACCGTACTGGTCGCACAGGTTAAGGAACTCATCAGAAAGCGCGAATCCGTCCGCGATGACGCCGTTGATTCCGGCTCTCTTCATGAGAATGATATCCTGACGCATGCGGTCCTGCGGAACGGCAATGCCGCCCTTCGGATCGAATTCATAGTATTTGACGAGCGTAAGATTGATACGCCTGTCATTGATGTTGAGCTTGCCCTGGACTATCTCCACGGTCCTGAAACCGAAACGCTTCTTTTTCGCGCATACGATCCTGCCTTCGGAATCCAGCACCTCGAGAACGAGGTCATACTGTACCGGTGTGCAGTCGGACCATTCAGCAACGTCGAGCGCAACAAAATCCGTCTGCGCCCTGACTTCTTTTTTTGAATCGACAACGCCCGTCAGATCGTTGCTCTGGTTCTTCAAAGCCACGAACGGGAGTTTATATGGGTCATACTCCGCACGGGCCTCCAGAAGCGATATCTTGACCGAATACGGCAGCATGAAATTAGTATGGTTCCTGAGCGAAAAATCGACCTTGATCAGGAAGTCACCGTGAGCGACTCTCGATGCCTTTCCCCTTTCGGAAAGGCTGCTGATCTTTGCAACTTCTGTTATGTATGCCTCGGGAACATATTCGAGCTTTACGTGGAGATTGGAAAGCTCAAGAAGAGCATCCTCGACCAGCATAATGGGTCTGAAGATACCCGAGAAACCGTAGTTCATGATATCAAGGATAATGTGTCCGCTGTCATCCCTGTCGAACCTGTTTACAATGATGACTATCTGGTTGATGCCTGCAATAGCAACGTCGGAAATAAGCAGACGCTTTCTCGTGGTGATGCTGTGTGATTCACAGAGAAGCTGGTCGTTCACATAAACCTTGAAGCTTCCGCAGATACCGGACGTTTCAAGATAAATCGCCCTCTCGAGTTCCTGCGGTGAAAAGACTACGGTCGTCCTGTAGATTCCCGTCTCATCGCCTTCAGAATTGGTGGATGTCCTGACAAACTTGTCGCTTATCGTATCCTCGTGGCGCGAGGTATTGTCATTAAGCCTTTCGGGATATTCATAAAGAAGATTCTGCGGAAGTCCGTAACCTTCCGTCTGCCATGTGGAAGGGCAGTTTACGATATCCCATTCGGTATCGTCAAACGACCTGAGTTCAACGCCGAAAGGTATCTCTGTATCACCATGCGCAAGATAGAATTTCCATGTCGTAAGAGGCCTCAGATAAGGGGATGCAACCTTGCCGAATTCAGGCATTACGCGGTCATTGTAGATATAGTCAAAAGAATCATATGGCAGGAAGCCATCGTTTGAATATGTGAATTCCAATGCCAGATTCCTCCTTCATCATAAAATAATGATAATCATCTATCATAATTTTAACATGAAAGATAAATCCCAAAATTTCATACGCGTTACAAATGAGAACGCGCGATATCAGTATCTTATGCCTGCAACCTTCCAGCTGCCGTCAATGCGTACAAGGTAAAGATGTGCGGTTGTCTTTACGACCTCACGCTCCTTGGATCCCCAGAACATCTCCATGTGCTGTTCGACATAGACTTCGACATAAGCTATGTCCTTCGTGTAACTGATGAAATCCTTTACCTCTTCATTCTTGATATCGACCTTGCCGTGCCTTGTATACCACTCTCGCGAAGAGTTTCTCTTGATGTCTTTCAGTGTCTTGGAATTCTTCGGAAAATACTTGTCGAGAGCGTAGTTTCCTGCATCCTGCGAAATGAAATTTGCAAAATCCTTGGTGAAGGAAATGCCGAACTTCTCGATGGCCTTCTTGTCTTTGTCAGAGCATTCATAACGGCAGCCCACCTTATACTCGCCCGTGGACTTGTCCTTTTCGGCTTTGACTTCTTTTCCTTCGCTGTCGGTAACTTTGATTACAGGCTCTGCATAAAGGCCTGTTGCCTCATATACACACAATTTGGGAAGCTCGGCATGAGGTTTCAGATATTTGTTTTCCTCAGGCTCGATATCCTGTTCTGTCCTGTAGATCTCCGGAACCTCTTTTCCGTTGACAGTAAGCTTATACCCTACAGGGAGCGTGATCTTGAGCTTGTGATCTGCGGAAGAATAGAATTCAAGATCATCTGTCTTCCATGCTTTGAATCCGTAAGGAGGGTTCTGTGCCGGATCCTCGGCAAGCTTAAGTTTCGCAACTATCTCCTTGCCGCTGATGATGTAGTACTCAGGAGCGTTCTCCGCATAGTTTTCAGTCGGCTGATATGTGAATTCCCTGTTGCTGATAACATTCTTTATGTAATTCTTGACCGTAGTGTCATTCTCGAACTCGGTAAGAGTCGTCTTCTCCTTAACGAGAGACCAGATACCGTCAACATCCTGGTTTGCAAACAGCTGGAGCATATTATCCGCAACATGATATGGCAGGCTCGCCTGATAGAGCTCCTCGTATTTTGCAAGGAAACCGTTGAACCAGACAAGACCGCCCGCAATTACGACCGTCAGAAGGACAAGCCAGAATATGAGGACCTTGGTAAACTTGCTGATGCGCGGAGCCTTTTTAGCAGGCTTCTCATTCTCCGCCGGTGATTCCTTTTCGGGAGTTTCATCCTTTTCATGTTTTACGGGCCTTACCGCCTTTTTTGTATGCTCAGGTCTTACAGGCTTAGCGGGCAGCCTTTTATTCTCTTCAGGCATAAAATATCACTTCTCCGCTGCTGCAGACTCAGTCTTATCCGCTGAATTCTTTGGCATGACAACGAAAGCCGTAGGCATCTTTCTGCTCTGTCTGATGCTTGAGCTCGAAACGAGCTCCTCGTTGTTGTACCACATTGCGGATGACATTCCACCGTCGAGGTTGGCTGCGTTGACCGCGCCGTATTCCTGCATTACATCGATAAGGTCAGCCATCGTTGCACCCATGGAAGATGTCTTTCTTCCTTCAATAACGAGAAGGAGAACAGCACCGTCAGCACGCTGGCCGATAGCAGTCCTGGGGTTAAGGCCGCCGCTGTTTCCGCTGTATTTTGCAGCCTTGCCGTTAACGATAAGCGTAGGTCCGAATGATACGGCATCTCTTACGCCGATGTTCATGGCATACTGTGCGGTCATTCTTCCTACAACGAGGACATTGTCCTTGGTGAAACCGTATACATCAAATGTTACGTTGGGCGCACCGTTCCTGAGCTTGCCGTCAGCGATAACAATGCCTTCCGGCCAGCCGCCGATACCCATGCCGCCTTTATCCTCATATTTTCCGCCGTTGACGCCGCCGATCGCTCCGGACTTTTCGATATGCTCCTTGAGCGTTAAGCCTGCGCCGGTGTGGTTGAACTTATCAAGTGTTGAGACCTTAACGCGTGAAGGATCCTGGACTACCATCATCATGCCGTGATACATGGGGCCGCTGATCTCATGGATCTCAACTCCGTCACCGTCAGGATCGTAAGGATTGACGGCATTTGCGTTTGCGTCGTTTTCTTTGTTAGCGCCGATCTTTACAAGATTCGTATCAGTAACCGTGTCGAATTCCTGTGTCTTGTTGCGGCTTAAGATTGCCTCGATCTCTTCATCAGAGAGGACCATCTTGGCAAATACACCGCCCATGGAAGATTCCATTACGGATGAAACGAACTGATCTCTCAGATGCGGAGAAGGTCCCTTCATCATGATACCGAGGAATGAATAGAATCCGCTGAGGATAAGAATGAGCGAGAACACCAGAACTATAGCTGTTCTGCCTGCAACCATCAGGACAGTCTTGCCGACTTTGCGTAAAGTTTCAGCCTGCTGTTTTTTCCTTGCTGCTTCAGAAGCCGCAGATACCTTCTTTACAGGTGTCCTGCGGACCACAGTTGAAACTGCTGCCGCACCTGCACCGGCGGGCGCATGGACAGCCTTACGCTGGATCGGCGGCTTGGCGCCGGGTCTTCTTACGGCAGTAACTGCCGCAGCTGAATTGCTTACTCTGACATTCTTAACGGCTGTGCCTTTATTTGTTTTGGCCTGAATTGGATGCCTAATTCGGTTTGAACGGTCATCGACCCACATGGTCTTTCTTTCGGCCAGCCTTTTGTCAGATCTTTCATATGTGCGGCCGTAATTATTCGGCGGCAATGCAGAGCCTGCCGTAACGGGCTGCTCGATAGTGAGCTTCCTCGTCTCATAAGCGGCGACCACTTTATCGATCATCTCATTGCGCTCGTTTTCGGGCAGGCCCTTCATCTTCGTGTAGAGAGCCTGTTTTTTCGCCGGATCGAGGCTTGCGACTATATTCTGAAACTTTGTAACATTGTTAATACTCATGCATTTTTTCCCTTCAAAGCCGCAGATCATTATATTTAGACCTGACATTAGGGATTATACAAAAAGTACTTCTGTCAAAAGCCGTTGTAAGCAAACTGTAAAAATATCGAAAGACGGGAGTAAAAAAAGAAGAGGTCATCTCATATGAGACAACCTCTTCTTTTGGTGCCCAGAGACGGAATCGAACCATCGACACGGGGATTTTCAGTCCCCTGCTCTACCGACTGAGCTATCTGGGCAAAAAACAAGCCGGACGTTGCGGAACAAGTCCGGCTGTTTTGGCGACGCAGAAGGGTCTCGAACCCTCGACCTCCAGCGTGACAGGCTGGCGCTCTAACCAACTGAGCTACTGCGCCGTAAGTGGTGGAAACTACAGGGCTCGAACCTGTGACCCTCTGCTTGTAAGGCAGATGCTCTCCCAGCTGAGCTAAGCTTCCGTCACCGCGTTTTCAAAGCGCGAATGAATTATAAAATAAACAATTTGCCCTGTCAACAGGTTTTTATCAACGAGAGTAATAAATATACAAATATGCGTTCCCGTCGTTCTCTGTATCTATAATGTAAACAACGCTCTGCGTTGTGTCACTGCCAAGTTTTGAGCCGAGGATCCAAATGATCGTATCAGCCTTAGGCTGGGGTTTTAAGGTGGTTTTGGTTAGGGCCTGGGATTCAAACTGCTTGTATCCTTCCATGCCGCACAGACCGCCGCCGCCTCCGTATGCGTTGCTGATCTTTTCGAAATAGCTTGTCCACTTATTGTCGACTATCCTGTATTTTGCCTCGTAAGAAGCCCTTGAGAAAAGGAAACCGACCTTGTTTATCTTCTCGAGTTTGAGATTCGAATCCTGTGAGAACTTGACCGCATTGGTCCTGTCGATCAGCGCGCCGCTTCTGTCGTAATAAAAGCCGATTCCAAGTATTATCACCAGAATTATGGTTACGAGTATGAGTCCCGCTTCTTTTTTTGTTATCTCCATATCACATGCTCCGTTTCAGGATATTCCGTACAATCTGTTTCCGTTATCATAGGTTATACTTGCCGCTTCTTCAAGAGTAATGCCTTTTATCTCAGCGACCTTGGCGCATACATAAGGCACGTGGCACGGTTCGTTTGTGCTTCCGCGGTTTGGTTCAGGGGTGAGATAAGGGCTGTCCGTCTCGATCACGATGCGGTCCATGGGCGTGCCCTTTAAGACTTCAGGAGTCTTTTTGTTGTTCTTAAAAGTAAGCGGCCCGTCGAAACCGATGAAAAAGCCCATCTTGATAAGCTCCTGCGAAGCTTCAAAAGAACACGAGCAGCAGTGGCAGACTCCGGGAGACTTCCTGAGCTTTCCTTCCTTATGGAATCTTCTCAGGATATCAAGGCAGTCACCCGTCGCATCACGCTCATGAAGGATGAAAGGGATATCATATTCCAAAGATATCATGAGCTGCTTTTCGAATACTTCACGCTGGACTGAGCGCTCGGACAGGTCGTAGTAATAATCGAGGCCTATCTCCCCTATTGCGCGGATCCTTAATTCCTCACGGCGTTCCATGCAGTCACGCAGGTATTTTTCGACTTCGGCGTCATAGGTCTTGGCTTCATGCGGATGCACTCCGACGGAAGCAAAGAGTTCCACGCCGTATTTGCCGTTAAATTGCGCGGCAGTGCTAACGGCAGCCTTGGACGAATCCATGGAGTCACCCGGGATGAGGATGCGGTTCACGCCGCTTTCAGCGCTTCTCTTGAGTACATCCTCCGTGCCGATCTCCGCTTCTTCGAATTTGCGGTCATAGATATGGGCATGAGTATCAAAGAAACTCATGCCCGGATCTTTAGGTTTGAAATATCTGATCTCTCTCACGGTATCAGGAAATGTCAGAGCCCGGTTTTACGGAATCAGGGAATTCGATTACGCGGAAACCGTCGCCGTTTCTTACGGAGAGGATCATGCCGTTGCTCTCAAAGCCCATCATCTTGCGGGGCTCGAGGTTTACGATCATTGCAAGTGTCTTGCCGATGAGGTCTTCAGGCTTGTAGTACTTTGCGATGCCTGAAAGGACCTGTCTCTCGCCGAAACCGTCATCAACCTTGAACTTAAGGAGCTTGTCGGACTTCGGTACCTTCTCGCACTCAAGGACCTTAACGGCTCTTAAATCGAGGGCTGCGAAGTTATCGAACTTTGTAAGTTCCTTCAGAGGCTCAAGATCAGAAGGTTCCTCAGCCTTGGGAGCAAGAGCTTCGAGTTCCTTGAGTTCCTTCTCAACATCGATCCTCGGGAAAAGAACGGGGCCCTTCTTGACGGTTACGTCAGCAGGCAGCAGGTACTTCTTCTCTGAATCGTACCAGCCCGTGTTCTCTTCGGTCGCGCCGATCTGCTCGAATATCTGCGGAGCCGTGTGAGGCATGACGGGAGTAAGAAGGATCGTAACTCTTCTGACTGCGTCGAGAAGGTTGTAAAGTACTGCTGCAAGACGGGGCTTTGCTGTCTCATCCTTAGCAAGCTTCCAAGGCTCGTTCTCGTCGATATACTTGTTTGCTCTTGCAATGACCTTGAAGATCGCCTCAAGGCCTTCAGAGAAACGGCAGGTGCCGAAAGTATCGGAAACGACCGGCTGGAGTGCATCGAGCTGGGATACGAGATCTGTATCAGCGTCTGTGAATTCCTTATCAGCAGGCAGTGTGCCGTCGAAATACTTGATAGCCATTGCAACTGTTCTGGATACGAGGTTGCCTAAGTCATTTGCGAGATCGGCATTGTATCTGTTGAACATCATCTCATTGGAGTAAGGCATGTCAGAACCGAATACCATCTCGCGGAGGAGGTGGAATCTCAACGCATCAACGCCGTATCTGTCGCAGAGAACGAACGGATCGATAACGTTGCCCTTGGACTTGCTCATCTTTCCACCGTCACCGAAGGTGATCCAGCCGTGGCCGTAAACCTTCTTGGGGAGCGGTTCGCCGAGTGCCATGAGGATTGCAGGCCAGATGAGCGAATGGAATCTTACGATCTCCTTCGCCATTACATGAGCGTCTGCCGGCCAGTATTTCTCATAGTCGTTATATGTATCGTTCATGAAACCGAGCGCCGAGATATAGTTCGTGAGCGCATCGATCCAAACATAAACGATATGCTTTTCATCAAATGTTACCGGGATGCCCCAGGTAAAGCTCGTTCTGGAAACGCAGAGATCCTGAAGTCCGGAATCGATGAAGTTGTGTACCATCTCGTTTACGCGGGACTTAGGGTTGAGGAAATCCTTCTCTTCATCAAGGAGCAGTTCCTTGAGCTGAGGTGCGAAGTGTGAAAGCTTGAAGAAATAAGCCTCTTCGGAAGCATCAGTAACGTCTCTGCCGCAGTCAGGGCACTTGCCGTCAACGAGCTGGCTCTCTGTCCAGAAAGACTCGCAGGGTGTGCAGTACTTGCCCTTGTACTCGCTCTTATAGATCCAGCCGTCCTTATAGAGCTTCTCGAAGATGTTCTGAACGGTCTTGACGTGATAGTCATCCGTCGTGCGGACATATCTGTCATAAGAGATGCCAAGTCTTGCCCAGAGCTTCTTGAAGTTCTCAACGATCGCATCAACGTAAGCCTTGGGAGTTGTTCCCTCTTCCTGCGCCTTCTTCTCGATCTTCTGGCCGTGCTCGTCAGTACCTGTGAGGAACATTACATCAAAGCCCTGCATTCGCTTCATTCGTGCAACGCAGTCGCAAGCGATAGTCGTGTAGCAATGACCGATGTGCGGATTGCCCGACGGATAGTAGATGGGGGTTGTGATGTAATACTTCTGTTTGTCTGCCATGACGGCCTCCTTTTAACGACCTAAAGTCTTAAACTTATTGATTATAAATATTTATAGCGGTGTTTTCAAGATTTTCCGGCCGTATCCTCCGCTTCTAAACCATTGTTTATTACGTGACATTGGCTGCGGAACCATTCTCTCCACTGAACTCACCATTCTTCGGCTGAATGGCGTGAGAAATTGCGAAAAACATACAATACGCTTCTTTCTCTCCACTTCACTCACCATTCTTCGGCAGAATGGCGTGAAAAATTGCGAAATACCGTCAATATTCAACTTTCTCCCCGCTCAACTCACAAATTGGCGGAAAGATGGTGAGCAAAAGTGCGAATTTAAAATTAAGTTCTTAGATTATTAAAAGCCGACTCGTTTCTTCAGTGCCGGGCTTGTCGGTTTTTGTAGTTTTTTGTCGGTAAAATTCCTGATCTGACACTATACGCTAAAAGAATGAATACATTTTGCGACGAATACATCATAATCAATCATCAATATCTTAAAACAAAGCTGGACAGCATGCCGACTTTCCATTTTGGCATGCACGGAGGAAAACGGACGGTCCGAGTTTCGGTTAAAGACAAATACGGTAAAAGAATGCGTTACGAAAGCATACAGGGCGGACGGAGATATAAAGAATATTCAGATCAGATGGCTGAGCGAGAAAAGCTTTCAAAACAAATGGACTACTTCGATCACGAACTCAAGAAACGCAGGCTGATCGTTCCGGAAAACATAAGCGTTTGTCCGCCAAACACCAAGTTCACTGCAAAGCTGTGGACAGAAATGGTCACCGGATTAAACGAACTAGGTAAGGGCAAGGGATATTACGACAACCATATGAACAACGTTGATTCCAGGGGCGAGATGCTTATTGCCGATGCGCTTGATGATCTTCATCTCGAATACAAATACGAAGTGCTTTACCTCTTAAACCCTCACAGAAAGATCTTTCCTGATTTTGTTGTCCTTATACCCGCCCTCGGGCGTTTCTTCTTCATCGAATTCATGGGAATGGCTGATGACCCGAATTACATGGACAACAACAGTTCAAGGATCGAAAACTACATCAGAAACGGTATATATCCGGGGCGCGATCTGTTGATAATAGTCGGCAACAGAGATTATCTGCCGACTGTCAACGCGGTAAAACGCAGGATAATCAGTTTTATCAACGATCTTACTCTTGATTCGGTTCTTATTTCTTGAGCTTCATCGCCTGATTGTAGGCTTCCTTTTTGTTCATGCCCGTAAGTTCCGAAACGGCCGCGGCAACATCCTTTGTGGACATCCCCTTGCCGCACAGCACTTCGATCATCTTGGAAGCTTCCACCATGCCTGAAGCGCCGGTTTCCTTTTCTGGAAGCGGTTCAAGGCAGATGCAGAACTCACCCTTCGGTTCGGTCTTCTGATAGTATTCACGCATCTCATCAACAGTCATGCGTATCGCCTGTTCGTATTTCTTTGTAAGTTCCCTGCAGATTGCGGCCCTGCATGAACCAAAACCGGCATCAGAGAGCTCATCGAAAAGCTTTCTGATGCGGTGCGGAGCTTCGTACATGACAATGGTCTCATGAATGTCAGCGAGTGCTTTGATGCGCTTCTTTCTGTCACCGCCTTCTGAAGGTAGGAACCCTTCGAAATGGAAATACCTGGTATCAAGTCCGGAGATCGCGAGCGCAGCCGTAACAGCAGAAGGCCCCGGGATCACTGACACTTCTATTCCCTTTTCGATCGCAAGCTTTACCAGATCGGCACCGGGATCGCTGATCGCAGGCATTCCGGCATCAGAGACCTGAACGACGTTAAGGCCTTCTTCAAGGAGCTTGATTATGCCTTCACCGCTCGCAGCCTTATTGTGTTCGTGATAAGAGATGAGCCTCTTGCCCGTGATCTCAAGAGCCTGCAGCAGAAGTCCGGTAACTCTGGTATCCTCGCACGCTATGACGTCAGCAGCTTCAAGTGCTTCAAAAGCGCGTTCAGATATATCCTTCAAATTGCCTATTGGCGTTCCGACTAGATAAAGCAATCCGTGTGTTCCTCCGTATAAATCCTGTTAATACGCTCCGAGTCCATGTAAAGCGGCGGGAGCACTTTGAATTCAGTATTCGGCGAGCCCTTCTTGCCTGCCAGCAGGAAAAGAAAAGCATCCTTCTCCGCAGAAGCATGTACGTTCATCAGCCTCGCAGGTGCAAGCTTATATTTCGAAAAAAGCTCCATGCATTCGGGAAGTCTCGCAGGCGCCATACACATTACGGTATATCCCGAAGACATCCTCGTCCTCGCGGAAGCGCACGAGACAAAGTCCTCCAGACTGCCCTTTTCATTGAATCTGGCGGCCAGTACGTTTTCATTGTCCGTAACGACCGAATTCTCAGTCTTGTAGAACGGTGGATTCATGAAGACAACATCGTAGAGACTGTCCTTCAGTTCACGCGGAAGCTCCCTGACATCGCAGTTATAAGCTTTGATGCGGTCACCGGCATTGTTAAGCGTAATGTTTTCGACAAGCGCCTCATATGGTTCTTTCATAACTTCAACGCAGTCGATCGAAACTTCAGGCCTGCGCGCGGCAGCGAGCATCGTGCAGCCACCTGCGCTGCTGCCCAGTTCGAGCATTTTGGAAGGTTTCCCTTTCCGTACAAACGAAGCGGCAAACCATGCGAGCAGAACGCCCGCAGTATCGAGTTTGAAACAGTTTTCAGGCTGAATGAGCTTAAATCCGCCGCGCCCGAGATCTTCGATCACCGCCAACATCCTCCAAATAACAAACCGGCAGGGATCATCCATGCCAGCTTATATTATACTTTGTTATTTCAAAAAAGAATCAACTCTTAAAGGCATAAAAAAGCCGTGCCCTAAGGCACGGCCGTTATGCTTTAATCTGTATCAGATCAGCCTTCGGAAATAGCTCCGACAGGGCATGTAGCAGCGCAAGCACCGCAGGAAACACAAGCATCAGCATCGATAACGTACTGTGTATCACCCTGAGAGATAGCGCCAACAGGGCAGCCATCAGCGCATGATCCGCAAGAAGCGCATGCATCAGAAATTACATAAGCCATTGTAAGATTCCTCCTAATTAGATTTCCATTTGAGTGAAGCAGTGCTTCACACCAAATAATATTATATCGAAGTTATACCGTTCTGTCTAAAATTTTTTGTACAGCCGCAAACGCTTTACTCGTTTTCCTCAGGATCGATTCCCGTCTCGTCGATATCTTCGTCTTCGCGCTGGGTTTCCTTATTCTTTCCGTGCTGTTTTCCAGGGCAGTTAGCGCAGCGTCTTTCGGCGATCTCAGGATTGAGCGGTTCGATGTCAGCCCAAGAATACCGCTCGATATTTGTCTCATTATCATGAGTAAACTTAACGCTGAGCTGCTCTTCAATGAAGTTAACGTCAGCGACAATGCCAAGTCCGTACGGAGTCCTTACGCGGTCGCCCGTATCGGGAAGACGTCTTCTGGCATCCTCATAAGCTTCCTTTTCGAACTGAAGGCAGCACATGAGTCTTCCGCACGCGCCGTTGAGTTTTCCCGGGTTAAGGGAAAGTCCCTGGCATCTTGCAAGCTTCAGGTTAACAGGAGCGAAACGGTCAAGGAAAGTGCAGCAGCAGAGTTCCCTTCCGCAGAGGCCGATGCCTCCGACGAGCTTTGCCTGATCGCGTGAACCGATCTGTCTTAATTCGATCCTTGTCCTGAAGGCATATGCGAGATCCTTTACAAGCTCTCTGAAGTCAACTCTTCCTTCTGCCGTGAAGAAGAATGTCAGTTTCTTGCCGTCAAAAGAATACGAACAGTCAACGAGATTCATCTCAAGTCCGCGCATGTCGATAAGCTCGCGGCACTTTACGAAGGCTTCCTTTTCCTGTGCGCACTTCTCATCGTAACGGTCTATCTCCGCCTCGGTAGCCTTATGAAGGATGGGCGTGATGTCTTTGTCTTCAGTATCTGTTTCATAAGGTTCTTCACAGACGTGCGCAAGATCGGTCCCCAACGTGGTCTCGACCATTACCGCATCACCGATGCTTAAGTTTACGCCGTCACAGCTGAACCTGTATGTTTTTCCTGCGTCGCGGAAACGCACATTAACTATTCTCGTCATTTATTCAACTCCTCATGTATCTTCAGCAGCATCGCGCACGAAGCTGCATCATAGTTTGCGTTAACGTCGAGTGCCTTGAGAAAATCCTTTACGGCTCCGGCACACTTTCCGAGCTTAACGTTGTCAACTTTTGAAGATCCGGCCATCTTTTCGAGCTTTGTCCTTTGATCTGCAAAAGAGATGTTCTTGTATCCGGGCACACCTTTGAGCCTCATAAGGTCATCGATGAGAAGAAGGATGTTGCAGGCCACGGAAACTGCATCAGCCTTGTGATCAGCCATAAAAGCCGCATCGTCATTAAGGATCCTGAAATAAGTCGCATCAGGGAGCTCTAGGAACATCTCTGCTACTTCCATCTTAAGGTCCGTATCCTCGCCCTGTTTTGCGATCTCAATAGCCTTGCCTGGAACGCCTCCGCAGTTTGCCGCAGCGATCGTAAGAGTCTGGGCGGGACAGTCGGGAACATTCTTTTTGACTATTTCAATGATCTCATCATTTGTATAAGGTTCGAGTTTTATCTCCGTTGCTCTTGAGATTACGGTATCAAGCACCATGTCCCTGTTCGAGCTCAGAAGGATAAACACAACGTGGGCCGGCGGTTCCTCAAGTGATTTCAGCAGTGCGTTCTGGCTCTCCGTTCCAAGATAATCAAGATCTAAAATGAATACCTTAGTCTTGGAGAACTGCGGTCTTAAGACCGCTTCGGGAACAACGCTTTCCTTGATGAAGCTGACCTTTACGTTTTTTGTCTCAGAGGGCTTATATACCCTCATGATGTCAGGCGTGGTGCCTGCGCCGAAATACTTACAGCAGTCGCATTTTCCGCATGCACCGTCAGGACCCGGTTCACTGCACATCAGAGCTTTCGCGAATTCCTCTGCAAAAGCGTGACGGCCGGAACCTATCGGGCCTGTGAACATAAAAGTCCCGCTGCTTCTCTCACCCACTGCGGATGCGAGTCTGGACTTGATGTTCTTCTGTCCTGTAAGATCCGAAAATGCCATTATATTAAAGCTTCTATCTTTTCCTGTATTTGTTTGAAAATAACTTCAGGTGTATCGGACGCATCGATCGTTACGATCCTTTTGTCTTCGGAAGCCGCACGGATAAAGCCCTGTCTGACCTTTTCCTGAAAAGCGTCTCCGGCGGATTCGATCCTGTCCTTTTCACCACCTCTTCCTTCTCTCCTCATGATCGCCTGATCAACGGTGATGTCGAGGAAGAAAGTAATATCCGGAGCAAGTCCTCCGGTCGCGTCTTTGTTGAGACGGCTTACCATCTCAGCGCCAAGGCCTCTTGCACAGCCCTGGTAAGCAAAAGATGAATCAAAGAACCTGTCGCAGATGACCGCTTTTCCTTCAGCGAGCGCGGGCTTGATGGTCTCTTCGACAATCTGGGCTCTTGCAGCTTCGAAAAGAAAGAGCTCTGTCATGGGAGCCATTGCGCCGTTCTGTTTATCAAGGAGCAGTTCCCTGATCTTTTCACCGATCCTGGTGCCGCCCGGTTCCCTGACCAAAAGGACAGTTTTGCCGAGGCTTTCAAGCCACTCTCTGCAAAGCGCCGTCTGGGTGCTCTTTCCGCATCCGTCGATGCCTTCAAACGTAATGAATATGCCCTTCATGTCATTCAATGGTGATGTCCTTCATGGACGCGATCACCTGATATATCTCCTTGGTGATCCTTGCATTGTCACTTCTGATATCGTCAATGGTCTCAACCTTCTTGACGATGGGCTCCTTCTCACGCTCATCTTCTATGAAACGCTGACGCTTTTCACGCTTGATCTGGCCCTGTCCTGCAGAAGCACCGTCAAACTGCTTTTTACGCCTCTGTCCCTGCTCCTGTCTGGGCTTGTTCTCGCGGCCTTCATTCTTCTCTTTAGGCTCACGCACACCCTTTCCGCCCTTTTCGCCACCCTGACGCTGCTGGCGGTTCTCGTCATTGGGACGCTGCTGGCGCTGACCCTGGCCCTGGCCGCCGTGTCTGCGGCGGTGGTTGCGGTTTCTGCGGATCTCGCCGCCCTGCTGACCGTCACCCTGTTTGGGCTGCTGGATATTTTCAGCCATGTTATCCTCCAAAACTTTTTTTCTTATTTCCTTAAACGATTAATTATAAACTCTGTAAAGAAATAACTCAAACTCTGCTCTTATAAAGCCTGACGCCGTCTTCTCCGGGAACCGGAACGTCAAGTTCCACGAGCTCCTTTGCCGGAACTATGACGAAGGCTCTCTCCTGCCACCTCGGATGAGGGATCGTAAGCCTCGGTGTATCTATCTTTTCATCTCCGTAAAAGATGATGTCGATATCCAGAGTCCTCGGGCCCCACCTTATCGTCCTTACACGCTTGCAGTCATTTTCTATGCCTGAAGTAAGATCAAGAAGTTCCTCAGGTCCCAGCGTTGTCTTAAAGCTTACGCAGGTATTAAGAAAATCAGCCTGATCCGTATATCCCACAGGAGCGGTCTCGTAGATCGATGCTTTCCTAAACGAGCTTACAAAGCCGCAGTTTTCAAGGCGTTCTTCGGCAAACGCGAGGTTTGCCTCACGGTCACCCATATTGCTTCCGATCGAAAGCAGAACAAATTTCTCATCTTGTCCGCTCAATCCTGACCTCCATAGTCTGGAACACGGCAAATACCGGTGCATCGGGCTTGCCGACCGTTACAACGCAGGAAGAAGCTTCAGGGACTTCTTTAAGGACCATATCCGCAATGAGCTGGCCTAAATGCTCGATAAGATTGCCGTAATCGTTTTCGACTATCTCTTTCGCCTTGTCGCATATGACGGAATAATCCGCTGTATCAGCAAGCTGATCAGTTTCGCAGCCCTTGATCCTGTCGAACCTGATCTCTATTGTGATGACGAACTTCTGGCCTTTTGTCTTCTCTTCTTCAAAGACTCCGGTATGTCCGTAGAAGATCATGTTCTTAAGTACGATCGTATCCATTCCAGCCTCCTTACATGCCGTAGAACACGCTGTCAAAAGCATTCAGCGCCTGTCTTGAAAGCGCAGCGTCATGCACCCTGACCATTGCGGCGCCGGCTGCTGCAGCAGTAACGCTGAGTCCTGCAGTGATACTGTCGAGTTCTTTCTCAGATACACTTTCTTTTCCCGAAAGTGCTTTAACGTATCTCTTGCGCGATGCCGCGTAAAGTATGGGATATCTTCCTTCAAATCCGAGCCTGGACAATTCTTTGGTAAGCTTTCCGTCCTGCTCTCTTGACGTTCCGAAACCTATACCCGGATCAGTCATTATGAAGTCATCTCCGATCCCCGCTTCATGAGCGATCTCAATGCTTCTCTGCAGTTCTTTTTCAGCGCGTGTAACGATATCACATTCCGGATCATCCTGAGAGGCACCATGTGTGCGCGAATTAAACATCACTATCACGCCTGCGCCGTAAGAAGCGGCTACCTTTGCCATATCAGCTTCTCCCTGAAGTCCCGTGATGTCGTTGATTATGTCGCAGCCGCATTCGAGCGCAGCCTTCGCGGTCTCAGCCTTATATGTATCGACTGACAGCGGGATATCGTATCTTTCGCGGATAGCGGTAATGACCGGAACGATCCTGGATATCTCTTCTTCCGCTGAGATCGGATCAACCTTGGGGTTCGTTGCCTCTCCTCCGATATCGATCACGTCACATCCGGAATCAACCAGAAACTCAGCCTGCTTAAGGCAGGAATCAACGTCTGTGTATCTTCCGCCGTCGGAAAAAGAATCGGGCGTACAGTTAAGTATGCCCATGACAAGAGTTTGCCTGCCTATGATGACTTGTTTGTCACGGCACCTGTAAATGCCGGTGTATCTATTATCCTTACAGATCACGAAAAGATCAGACCCCCGAACGCTGCCTGTTGATAAGTGCGAGCGCTTCGTTTCTCGTACGCAGATCAGTCCTGCATCCGCCGCGCATTGCTGAAGTAACGGTTTTCGAACCGGGCTTTCTGATTCCGCGCATTGTCATGCAGAGGTGCTCCGCTTCAATGATGACGCATACTGATCTTGCATCGACTGCCTCGATGATCTTGTCTGCGATCTCCGAAGTAAGGCGCTCCTGAAGCTGGGGCTTACGCGAAAGCGTATCTACGATCCTTGCAACCTTGGAAAGACCTAAGATCCTTCCGTCACGGGGAATATAAACAACATGAGCCTTGCCGTGGAAAGGCAGCAGATGATGCTCGCACATCGAATAGAACGGGATGTCGCCGATAAGGATCATCTCATCGTTGCCTTCCTCATGGAAGACCTTGATGTCCTTTGAAATGTCCCTGTGAAGGCCTGCGAAGACCTCTGCATACATCCTTGCGACGCGCTGCGGGGTATCCTTTAATCCTTCTCTGTCGGGGTCCTCACCGATAGCTTCGAGAATGTCTCTTACAGCACTCTCGATCTTGGGAAGATCCATGTTCTTTTTGCTTTCCTCGGGTATCGAATTATCGTTCTCGAAATCGTACATTTGCCAAAACCTTCCTTACTTTAAGTGAAGCTTTCTGTATTCCATCGGGGTCATTCCCATGAGTTTTCTGAAAGCTACATTGAAACGCTGCGGCGATGAGAATCCTGACTGGAGCGAGATCGCGGAAACCTTGATCTCATTGTTCTCAAGAAGCGAGCATGCGCGTTCTATTCTCTTTTTCATGAGGTAGTTCATCGGGCTCATGCCTGTCTCGTGAACGAATGCCCTCGTGAAATAACCCTGGCTCAGGAACACGTACTGAGCTGCCTGCGCGACGGTTACGCCCTGGTCAAAGTTATCGTCCATATATTGCTTGGCAATGGCAACTAGTTCTTTCGCCTTGCCTGTCTTGACCCTGATATTCTCCTCCCATTCGTTGCGCATTGCGCGTGAGAGTATGATCATGAGTTCGACCGTGAGAGTATGTATCATTAGATCCTTGGAATATCTTTCGCTGCTCATCTCGGAAACGATGCGCTCCGCAAGAAGACTGATCTCGGTCTTCTCCGCACCTGTAAGAACGAAGCACGGATGGCTGGTCATCTCGTTATCCTCGGTAAGACCTAAGTCTGCAAACTTTAGGAAGCTCTCGATCGAGATCTGCGCCATGGAACCCGGGATGGTAACTGACGGTCCTGCGCTGTTGTTCTTATCGTGAATCTTATCGGGAGCAGCGATCCTGCTGCCTTCGCGGGCAGCTGAAAGCTCCTTTGAATCGTGAATGAATCCGAAATAAAGATTCAGGATGTCTGCCTTGCCTGACTTGATTATGAGCCTGTGCTTTACCAAAGGCCTGATGACTATCGTAGAACCTTTTGAAAGCGAGATCTTGCCGCCGCCTTCAACGGAAACCTCAACCTTGCCGTCGCGAAGATAAAGAAGTTCGTGCGAGTTGTGCGAGCTTTCCGAAGGCAGTGAATCACCGGTGTCATAAAGATGTTCGATACCTTCGATGACTACGGGCACCGAGCCCGCTGACATAAAGACTTCATCTTCTATCGCCGAAAGCAGTTTGTTCGCCATCTTAATTCTCCCCGTCAGATGAAATTGATGCTGTCCACGTAGATCTCGCCGTTGCGGTCGTTATCTTCGATATAGATCTTGAGCTTCGAGAACTTTATCGGGCCTTCATCGTTGTAGTTCAGGACTATTGTCTGCCAGTTGAGCTGCTGTCTGATCTCAGCTTCGCCGAAGTCCTCGATAATGAGCTTTTTCTTCTTCTGGTCAGGATTGAAGACCGTAAGGGCGATCCTGTTCCTGCCGTAGATCTCGATAGGAGCAAAGAGCGAAGCATATTCAAGGCAGGGCTCAAATCCATAGAGCGATTTCTCGGTCTCATATCTGATCCTGAGAGAACCGTTGCCGGAAAGCTTGTGGATGTTGTCGACCGAGATGATGCCCTTGCCCTTTATCGTGCGGTAGATGTCGAGCATCTCGAAATCAGATTCGGGAGTTTTCTTGCCGACGAACTCGAGAGTGTCACAGTGCGTGAAGCTCAGATCGGGTGCAAAATATGCCGGATCCCTGTCGAATCTGAAAGGCAGTATCGGCAGGCCTTCGCCGTTCTTGAGCGTAGCATCGTGAGGGAACGGTGAGAAACCGTATGTGATCGACTCGGGGTTCTCGATATCGTCACGCCATACCATTACGCACATGCCGTAAAGGCTCTTTGCGTGAGCCGGATAGAAGATCCTGTCGGGTCCTGCGATCGCAAAGCCCGTGATCTCGCTTGCAGTATCGGGAATGCGAAGACCCGATCCCAGATTGCTGAACTTGATTATCCTCTTGCCGCCCGCGATCTCGATGTCATTAGGCTCAGGTGAGGACTTGCTCATCTTGGGTGAGAAATGCGTTCCGAGCGCGATCGTTGCAAGCCTTGTGCCGAGCACGAAGCTTATCGTCTTGTCGGGAAGCAGCATGTCGTGAAGGCTTACGATGCCTGAAGGCATTGTAAGGAGCTTTGTGAACGCCGTGAAATTCTCGTTGAATTCGAGAACGCCGTAAGGATTGTTGAAATCAACGTCGTTCGGATGCATTGAAACGAACAGGACGGAAGGCATTACTGCATCATCGAAAACCTGTCTGGGTTCGAATGTATTGGACAGAGTGACCATGAGTCCCATCAGGAAAAGATCATATCTGTCGAAGAGGAGCTCGCCCTTGTCGGGTGAGAAGCAGAAACCTCTTACCGGGAGGCCTCTCAAAGGATAGAGCTTCTGCCTGTAAAGAGTAGCCAGACGGTACTTGGGCTTGATGTAGTTCTTCTCGTCCTCTGCCCTGAGTCTTTCTTCGTCACGTTCCTCAAACTGCGGAAGCATGTCGAATTCAAGTGTCTCGGCAGTATCGGTGGTGATGTTCTCCTTATGGCCCTTAGCGGTATTGAGAGAACTGTCTCCCGATGTGGGGAAGTCGATGTCGAGGGGCTTGATGTCATCAGGATCCTTGCCTTCAAGACGCTTGATCGCATCTGAAAGAGCAATGTCGATATCGCCCTGGGCTGTAACTTTCTTGAGCTGTTCCTTGAGCTCCGCCTTGGTCTCGCGGCGCTTGTCGATCTCAAGGAGATTTGCATATGACTTGTCGTCAAGATAAAGGCCGAATGTGATCAGCATGTCCTTGAGCGCCTCTACGGAACCGAGAGCCTCGGGGCAGATCCAGTTGATGATGGTGGAGTCCGCGCATGAAAGATCAACGACTCCGACAGGATATGAGATCTGGTCGCTCAGTGTATATGCAAAAGAGAATGCGGAAGATGAAACCTCGGAAAGCTCCTTGGTATCAGTTACCTTGATCCAGTGAGCCTCTTCATAACGGTCCTTGGGAGTTGCGGGATAGATCTTCTCATCGCCTTCAAGACCGGATCTTGCGGGCGTGAAGAATCTCAGGTAGTTCATTACCTTGCGCTTCATGGGAGTTTTGGTGGCATTAGCATCCTTCATCGGTACCGAAAGGAATTCGGAACCCAGGAAGACCCAGACGTCACCGCAGCGGATATCCGTCATGGTAAGCGTGTCGGAAAGGCACTTGAACGTAAAAGAATATGCGTCAGAAGAAGCCTTGTACGCAGGAACCTCGAAAGAGAAACGTCCTTTTGATGACGTAGTGACCTCACGGCTTAAGATGACACCGTAATCGGTATCGAGTTTACTGACCTTCCTGCCGTCCGTAGGATCCTTGGTAATTTCAAGGGTGACAGTAGCGGAAGGCGCCGCAAAACCTTCTATCTTAAACGGTACTCCCTGCTGGAAAACGCATTTGCTGCCCAGCCAGCAAGGAACGGAAATTGGATTATTCTGCATAATTCTGACCTCTTAGACAATACTAACTACATCAGATTATTATACATTAAAAGACTTGTAAACAAAAAAATATGAGAAATTCAGGCCTCAGCCACTATAACATTTAGTCCCTTTTCCCTACAGATCCTTACGCTCTCTTCTGAAACGCCCGAATCTGTTATGAGATAGTCGATCTTTTCGGCAGGGATAAAAGACGAAGCCGAGTCAATCATGAGCTTTGTCGAATCGATAAGAGCCGCGATCCTCTTGGCTCTTTCGGCGCAAAGACGCTTTAACTCAAGTTCGTAGAAATTGTCGCCTGAAAGCCCGGATTCAGGTGAAAAACCGTTTCCGGAAACAAAATAGATATCAGCAGACAGCCTGCCGATCATTTCCTTGCAGGAAAGCCCTTCGATCGCACCGGAATGCGGCCTTAACATGCCGCCTAAGATGATGACGGACTTGAAGTTGCTGCAGCGCTGAAGTTCCATCGCCGTGTGTATGCCGTTTGTAACGACAGTAACGTTCTTTCGCGACTGAAGGAAAGGTATCATATGAAAAGTCGTCGAACTTGCATCCATAAAGATCGTAGAGCCGTCGGCAACGAGGTCTGCCGCCGCTTTTCCGATCTGGTTCTTAAGCTCGACATGTGTCACGGCACGGACCATGTAATTCTCGCCGCTGTAAGACAATGTCTTTCTCGGAAGCCTTATTCCGCCGTGGAATCTGACGATCGCGCCTTCGCGCTCCAGTGCCCTGATATCAGTTCTCAACGTGGCGCCGGTAACACCCAAGCGCTCCGAAAGGACCGTCGTGTTTATCTCCCCTTCTGCCGTAAGAACGTCAAGGATCTGTTTTCTTCTGTCAGTTATACTCATGCCTAAAATGCTATCAACTGAAAATTCTGTTGTCAACTTTCTTTCATTTGATTTTTAATCGCATCGCCGTTTACGCGCTTTTTACGGTAAACGAAAGCCGATAAAACGGTCAGCAGAAGGCCTGCGGCAGATGCTGCCAAACCAGTAATCATGTAAGGCGGGTTGTATTCCATGACTATGTCATTCGTTCCGTTCTCAAGCGTTACCACCGTCATGCATCCGCAGAATAATTCAGGCACAACAGCTTTTCCGTTTACGGTAACTTTCCAGGACTTTTCATAAGGAACCGATATGAAGAGCTTCTCTCCGCCGTTTGCGTCGCTGACGGTTATATCAGCATGCCCGCGCCTAATGTTGACGGAAGATGCCTCTCCTGCCCTGATCTTTTCGATGCATTTTTCAAACCTGTCCAGATCGAGTATGTAGAATTCAGGATCGATCTTACGGTCAGTGTCTACTGTGACTGAAGCATTATGAGTACCGGAAGTCATGGGGATCACAAACACATCAGGCGAAAGGAACGCGCCGATCGTGAGGTTATATGCGCCGTTAATATCAGCAGCAGCCGTTACTCCTTCTTCCGGAAGAAGTCTTCCGTAAAGGATATAGCGTCCTTCAGGAACCGCTATCTGGAACTCAGTTTTCTTATCGGCCCTGGCCGCGGAATATGCCGCATTCGAATACAGAACGGTTTCCTCTCCAGTTAATGCAGAATATACCCTGTTCTGATATTCAAACGGATTCAGGGAATCAGTATCTTCGGGAAGTGATGCCGTAATAAATGCAGAAGGCAGGCAATACGGGTTCTTATAAGCGTTCTTGAATGAACCTTCGGACGTGATCTTCTCCATTCCCGGACAGTCGTAAACAGACATAACATACCTGACGCCGAGAAGAGAAACAGCCGGAAGTATGGGAGAAGCAGTAACGGTTATCGTCTCGCTGTGGAAAGGATATCCGAGCTTTGCAAGGAACACGCCCTGGGCTTCTTCAGGATCGGAAACAAACGAAGAAACTGAATTAAAACCGTATCCCATTCCCTCATTAAAATTCGCTGTATTTCCGTTTTGAACGCAGGACCTTTCTGATGTCTGAACGATCCTGTAAAAGCCGTTTGTATCGCCTTTCATGACACTTCCGGTAAGTCTGCTTTCATCGCTGACATAACGCGAGTATTCCGCCGCCTGATCGTTGCTGTAATAGTTAAGGAGCATGCCTGCACCGAGCACGAGATCAGCCGCGGTGAAAACAGCGATCACAACTGCAGCGAGCTTTATTCCAAGGCCTTTTTTATTCAGCAGGATCACAAAGATAAGGACAGAAAGAATGATCGGAAACAAGACCTTGCTCAATGCATATTCCATGTCCGAAAAGACAGCAAATCCCGTGGCACTTGCAAGATTGTCGTAATAAATGTACTGCTGTGTCTCTGACTTGAAAACAAGTGTGAAAAGTACTGACAAAAGAGCAAACATCAAGCCTGAAAGGGCCGCAAACAGAGGCTTGATGCCGTCGCCTTCCATGAAGAAAGCGGCTGCGATAAAGCAGAGAAAGAATATGCCCGTATATGAATATCTGTACCAGTAGGATTCGACATTTCTGAAGATCGAAAACACGGTGACAAGCGGCCTGAACACATATGTCATGGCAGTAAAAGCGAGCATAACGGCCACGACAGATCTTGTCCATCTGTCAAATGCCGGGCAGAAGAAAAACAGTATCACGCCGATGATGACAAGACTGCCTGCAAACAAAGAACAGCTGCCTTTTATGCTTACCATTCCCGGAGCATATCCTGAAACAAGATCTGCGGGATTGCCAATGAATCCGGGCTTCAGGAGCTCTTTCAGCCCGCCGCTTCCGTGAGTTCTTCCCGCCTGGAGCAAGAGTACCGGAACAAGAAGAATTCCTGATAAAAGAATGCCTGACATCATGTAAACTGCGTAACGCAGACAGCTCTTTATCAGTCTGCCTTTTAACAATGCAATCTCAAACAAAAGCCAGAAAGCCGAAAACATGCAGTTGATTATTCCTGTGTACCAGTTGAAAACGAGGCTCAGGAATATCGACACACATAAGAGCAGTCCTGATCTTTCCTTAACTGTCAGATATACGCCAAGCAGCACCAAAGGAAGCATGACAGCTCCGTCGAGCCACATGACGTTGCCCGTCTGTGAGAGCATGTACTGGGACAGGCCGTAGGAAACAGCGATCAGCACTGTATAAGGCGCTCTTCCCTGCTTCCTGTTGCCGAATCTTTCGGAAAAAGCATATGCCGCAGTTCCGGCTGCAGCTGCCATCTTTGCGGCTGCGATCACATTCAGGCATAACGCTGTGTCTTCGGCTTTGAAAAGCAGCGACAAAAGCATGAAAGGCGATGCGAGATAATATGCGAAGACCGCGAAATTATTGCCGCCGAGCGATTTGCCGAACGAATAGAAGAATGAATCTCCACCGGCAAAAACGCGCTTATAGTACAGGACAAGATCGAAATACTGATAATCGGCATCAGAATATAAAAGAGCCCTGTTTCCGAACGGAGCATACCCGAAAAGCGCAAACACGCAGAAAAGCAATATAAACGCACTTAACGCGGATACCAGAGCAATTGGGAACGAACTCTTCTTTTGAATGGCAAGCGCGGTCTTGTCAGTTACAGTTTCTAAAGGTTTTGTTTCTTTACTCATCACTTTTGTTTTTGATTTGCTATAATAGTCAGTCGTAGCTAACGCGCCTGTGGTGAAATTGGCAGACACGCCAGATTTAGGTTCTGGTGCCGCGAGGTGTGCAGGTTCAAGTCCTGTCAGGCGCACCATTGAAGCCCAACTTATTTGAGTTGGGCTTTTCCCTTTTCCGCCGATAATTATACCATACCTCCGTGACCTGCAGGCGCAACGCGTATGGCAAGTTTGCTATAATGA
>JAEEGL016684219.1_pt1 | contig 36255 bp, 40 predicted proteins | sample 9134231 | NCBI WGS metagenome assembly JAEEGL01 (sample SAMN16246548, study PRJNA631951) | gut metagenome | biome: gut microbiome; feature: rumen; material: fiber-attached | host: Bos | place: Iran: Karaj | collected 2018-10
CCATTGGACATCCTGAAACCATGAATCTACGCTATTCGTGGGACGATGATTATGCTACTGGCAATCAACTCGAAGAGTCATTACAACTATAAAAGGTATGAAGAAAAACTATAGCAAGAATATCCATCTACGTTGTGTGGTTTGCGGCAGTGATTCAGATTTTGAGTATAACGAAGATAAAACCTTTGTTAAATGTACCAAATGCAATCGCGAGTATCTTGGGGGCTATGACGAACTAGTGGAACTGAACGAAGATCTCATCGATGAAGAGATAGAGCAAACCAAAGAAGAGATAACCCGAGATATTCATAACGAACTGACCGGAATGTTGAAAAACGCATTTAAGGGTAACAAGTATATTAAAATCAAATAAGGATTAAAGACAATCAGTACCTTTCTTCAACGGATTGTGATAGACCAGTTACGGTTATGAGAGAGTGATAAAAGAAGAAATTGATAGAGTTGAGTTGAAAGTGGTAAACGATTAGCGGTAAGTATAAGCCAAGATAAATTGTTTGACAAGAAATCATGTCAGGACAAATGTTAGTGCTGGAAACGATTTTGGATTTACTTGCAAATGACAGTGATGTAAATTTTAGGAAAGACTGTGAATCATCGGGTGTCCTGTGAAGTAGAACTAACTCCATTTCTTAAACCATGTCACAAGAAATTCTAATAACGATTTTGACGATTCTGGTACCGGCAATAGTAACAATTGCTGGAATTATCATTGCTTGGCAGACGGAGAAACTGCGAACAATGAGAGAGCAATTGTCTGAAAAGAAATACAATGCTTATGCCGATGCTGTAAAGATGTTTTATTCCGTATTAAAGAACTCAAAGTTGCATAAACAGACCAACAATGATGAGATGATGCTTAAGATGATTGACATCAAGAGGGACATTTTTATGTATGGGTCTGACAAAGTGTTCAAAGCTTTCAATAAATGGTTACTTTCAGTTGAAGAAAACAATGAAAAAGCACAGTTTTCTGCTTTCTTGGATTTTGTTCTTGAAATGAGAAGAGACCTGTGTAATAATAAGACAAACTTAACCAAGCACGATATACTTCTCAACCTTACTCAAAGCGAGGAAGAAGCTAAAAAACTATTTGAATAGGTGAGTTAACTAGCCGTCATCAGGGGATGTGGCTGACGAGGTAGAACTGTAAGATAGATTAAGGAAGGACCCAAAGAAAAAGATAGAATTAAACCATAAAATGAGAATGGAACAAAAAAAGGATCTTCCCAGAAGAGCAGACAATCATATCAGAGAGACATTGGGTTATAAAGTTTTGGAAAACAAGATACCTGCTGAATGGATGATTCGTGATGTTTCGGAAAGGGATTATGGGATAGATTGCTATATTGAGTTGGTTGATGCGGATAATAGGCTTACGGGTGAAATAGCATTTGTCCAGATGAAATCAACGGATGCTATCTCTTGGCGCATCAAAGATAATGGTTTCAGATTTTACAAGGTTGAGAAATCCAAGACCAACTACCTTAGTGGTTTCAAGATACCAACATATGTGTTCTTGGTTGACCTCTCAACCGAGGAATTGTTCTTTTTGTCTGTCAAGGAGTACATTGCAGAGCACTATGATAAGTATTCTGCATCAGAGACCTTCGCCTATGAGTTTTCCCATGACAGCGATATTTTCACTGTCGATTCTTTCCTTAAAAGTTTTCAGAGGAATAACCAATATGACCAATTCCGCAACGAACTTCAATACTTCATCTCAAACCTGCATCATTACATCGATTTTATGTGGGAACACAACCATCGTGACTGCTTTATGCAGATTGAACGGGAGGATATGATGTTCTTTGAGGCTTTTCATCGGAATATAAATTTCCTTCAGAGGTACTTCCATACGACCAACAGAATCCCCACTATAGAAGACCTTGCAAGAAAGGGAAAAATTGTATATGGAGAAAACTACGAGCAAACGCTATTTGAAGGCGTTCTGACCGACATGTTCGATGTTTTTAAACAGTCGATATTGGAACTTGTTGACATCATAGTTGATTCGATTACAATTAAGGAACACCATTATTGGTTAAAGGAGAAGAACTATATTTTCAATTATTTCTATAATTTGGATAAAGCTAAACTCTTTAGATAATTATCAGAATGGACACAGTCAAAAGAAACGGGGAAAGAATCAGTCAAGACCAGCGTGATTTAATTTCCAAAAGATATAAGCGGATAACGAAAGCGGTCAATTCCGAGTTTTGGGGTATTGACAGTGAAACGGCTCATAGTCGTTATGTTGGCTCTTATGGCCGTGGAACAGCCATTGATACAAGCGATATAGATATTCTTGTTGAATTACCCCGTGAAGAATATGAAAGGTTTGATGCGCATAAAGGGAATGGCCAGTCTCGACTCCTTCAGGCAGTTAAGTCTGCTATTCAGATAACATATCCCAACAGCGATGTTCGTGCTGATGGCCAAGTTGTGGTAATACGGTTTGCTGACAAAATGAAATTCGAGGTATTGCCAGCATTTCAACAATTTGATTGGTTAGACCGATGGGATGGGAAATATGACTACCCTGATACCAACATGGGTGGTAATTGGCGTTCCACAAATCCGAAAGCAGAGCAAGAAGCAATGGCCGTTCGAAATCGCGAGAGCAATGGACTTCTCTACGACACCTGCAAGCACATGCGTGAAATCCGTGACAATCATTTCAGTAGTTATCATCTGTCTGGTATTGTGATAGACAGTTATGTGTATCATCATATTTCAGATTGGCATTGGTTAACAACGGGTGAAACTTCCACACAGCCGCATGGCACATACGAGAAGAAATTGTATAACGAATGCCCTTCAAGGAGCTTCACTCTGACAGCCCCGGGAAGTGGCGACGTTGTAAACACCACTAACGATGTGGATTGTCTGAACAAGGTATTGAACTATATGTCGAAAGAATAACTATGGACGAACAAACAAAGATATTGTACCATTTGATACAAGAAAGGTATGTCAAGGTTATCTGGACGCATAAGATTCAGCTATGTCAAGCTGCCATTCACTCCAAGAAGAACAAATGCCGTAATATAACCCTTGCTTTTCTCTCTTGTGCTGTCTCAGCCGCAGCAATAACGAATGTCCTAAAGTGGTTGTCAGAGGATGTGATGGTTCCTGTTCTTGCTGTGCTTTCCTTGATACTGACATTCTTTACAATAATGTATAAGTCAGACAATCTTGGTAAGGCCGCTATTGAGAACGAGCATTTTGCAGCCACTATGCATAACCTGCGTAACCGATACGAGAGCTTGTTGGCAGATATTAGGTCAGGGCAATTAACAAAGGAGCAGATTGTCGCAAGGAGGGACGCTTTAGAACATGAGGAGGATTTGATTTACTCTGGCATTGTTCCTGCCACTTCAAGCGAGGCCGTTGATGCGGCATCAAAGGCATTAAAGACAAACCAAGATTCAACAACAACTAATAAGGAAATAGAGTTTTTAGTTTCTCCGAATCTCCAATAATATTACAAGAGATGATACAAATACTATTAAAAAACACGGCTGGTATGATTACTTGCACGATGACCAGCCTCGACGAATTAGCCGAGGCATTAAATGACTCGCTGGTAAAGTCTCAGCGCAATTTAAGCGATTTGCTTGGTTACCTGATGGATAAGTATTATAGGGCAAAGATAAACGGAAGTGACTATTATCTATCAAATTATTCTGTGGGAATTAATCAGCCAGTCATTGTTGTGTTTACTGAATTGGAAAAACAAAATGCCAAGGGTGATTTGAAGTTGATTTTAAAAGATCAGTTGGATAATATTTTGTTTGAGAGTGAAATAACATTTAATCAGTTGGCGACTCTAATGAACGATACACAGATTACACAATGTACGAATACAGCCATGTTGGAGCTGTATCTTGTAACGCATCATTATATTACAACAATTAATGGAGAATCTTATCGTCATAAGAGTTATTCAGTAGGAATGAATCATTTGCCCACATTCACTTTCGTGAAATTGTGATTGTGGCAGAGAACAGATAGGTTTTCGAAGAGCTTAAGGCTTTTGTTTGATGGCAAGTTCTTGTATCCTTTCACGTAGCCATAAGACTTGCTTGTCATAGTTGACGGAGATAACTCCTGACAGTAGTTTAATTTAATAATATAGAGAACATCCCTCACCTCACAAAACTACCACCAACTTTTCCATTCCCGAATCCATGGCTCTCTCCATCTTCACCCGCCCCATGCTCCCATCAGTTCCCAATGAACGCTCCAAAATCCACATAAACCAACATCGCCTCCATTTGTCCCCATCCTATTTAACGTTACCATCCTTCTAGCAGGCCCCTCAACTTTCAACCCTAAACTTACCACTGACTCTAAACTCACCACAGACTCTAAACTCTAAACACGACAAGTAAAGCGGATTTGACGAAATGCCAAATCCGCTTTCTTGTTTCATGCCCTAGTGGTTTGGGACGCCTACTATAGATACACTCGCTCGTTCCTCGCTCGGTATGACATAGGAGGCTATACACACTTGCAGGCCATGTCATACCGAGGCGAAGTCCCGTGCATCTACGGCCAAAGGCCATGTCATACCGAGGCGAAGCCGAGTGTATCTATGGCCTTAAAGGTCTTGATTTTCCATAAAAAATTACCCAAAAATGTATTTTATACTTTTTTTCACTAACTTTGCAACGAATTATAGGGGGATGGGGGCTGTCTATTCATAAGACGAGCTACCCATAACTCGTTTGCAATCAAACCCTTGTCAACACTGGATTGTGACTGACAGGGCGGAGCTATGAAAGATGCAGAATTGAACAACAGCCCCTACTCACAAGTGTAATCAAAAGACACCAAACTTGTTTTGATAATTACAGCGGTCTTCTTGTCTATACACGTAGACAGAACCGCTTGGGGTAGGAAGGCCATCCGCACAGCCTAAACACCCCAAACATAAAGTGGCAGGAACTCCCCGCTGGTCTCTCATAAACAGTTCGATTCCCAGCGGGCTTGCCCACTTCCAATTTAACCATAAATATACACAAATCATAATGAAAGGCATCGTTTTAGCTGGCGGTTCAGGCACCCGCCTTTATCCAATTACCAAGGGCGTTAGCAAACAATTATTACCCATTTACGACAAGCCGATGGTATATTACCCCATCAGCGCTCTGATGTTGGCTGGAATTAGGGATATCCTCATTATCAGCACTCCGTATGACCTGCCAGGTTTCAAGCGTCTGCTAGGTGATGGCTCTGACTACGGCGTACACTTCGAGTATGCTGAACAACCCTCACCAGACGGATTGGCACAAGCATTCATTATTGGTGAAAAGTTCATTGGTAACGACAGTGCTTGTTTAGTGCTTGGCGACAATATCTTCTATGGTAGTGGCTTTACAGCATTGTTGCAAAATGCTGTAAAAGATGCTGAAAAGAATCACAAAGCCACAGTCTTCGGATATTGGGTAAGCGACCCAGAAAGATATGGTGTCGCTGAATTTGACAAGGAAGGCAATTGCCTCAGCATTGAGGAGAAACCGAAAGAGCCCAAGAGCAATTATGCTGTGGTTGGTTTATATTTCTATCCCAATAAAGTGGTTGACGTTGCCAAACATATCAAACCTTCCGCTCGTGGTGAGCTAGAAATAACAACAGTGAACCAAGAGTTTCTGAAAGATGGAGAATTGAAAGTGCAGGTGTTTGGACGTGGATTTGCTTGGTTGGATACGGGTACACATGACTCTTTGAGTGAAGCTTCCACTTTCGTAGAGGTGATAGAAAAACGCCAAGGCTTGAAAATAGCCTGTTTGGAGGGTATCGCATATCGACATGGCTGGATTACCGAAGAAAAGATGCGCGAATTAGCAAAGCCGATGCTGAAGAATCAGTATGGACAGTATCTTCTTAAAGTCATTGAAGAAATGAAGGAAGAAATCAATTCCAACACATTGACACATACATTAAAAAACAAATAACACACAGAGAAATATGAAACGCACTATTATCATTACGGGAGGCGCTGGTTTTATCGGAAGCCATGTCGTACGTTTGTTTGTCAACAAATATCCCGAATATAAAATCATCAACCTCGACAAATTGACATACGCTGGTAACCTTGCCAACTTGAAAGATATTGAAGACAAAGCCAACTACCGCTTCGTCAAGATGGACATTTGCGACTTCGAGGGTATCTATAAGCTGATGCAGGATGAATCTGTCGATGGTATCATTCACTTGGCTGCTGAAAGCCATGTAGACCGCTCTATCAAAGACCCGTTCACTTTTGCACAGACCAATGTGATGGGTACGTTAAGTCTGTTACAGGCAGCCAAACTCTATTGGGAAAGTTTACCCGAAAAGTACGAAGGCAAGCGCTTTTATCACATCAGTACCGATGAAGTATATGGTGCTTTGGAAATGACTGATCCTCAAGGTATAGAACCTCCTTTCACCACGAAAGCTTCGTCAGGGAAACACCATTTGGCCTATGGAAGCAAGTTTTTTACCGAGGATTTGAAATATCAACCCCATAGCCCCTACAGCGCCGCCAAGGCCAGTAGCGACCACTTCGTGCGGGCTTTCCACGACACATACGGTCTGCCTACTGTGGTGACAAATTGCTCGAACAACTATGGTCCATACCAGTTCCCCGAAAAGTTGATTCCGCTTTTCATCAATAACATTCGTCATCGCAAGCCGTTGCCTGTCTACGGCAAGGGAGAAAATGTGCGCGACTGGCTATATGTAGAAGACCATGCTCGTGCTATTGATCTTATTTTCCATGAAGGAAAGATTGCTGAAACCTACAACATCGGCGGGTTCAATGAGTGGAAGAATATCGACATCATCAAGGTGGTCATTAATACCGTTGACCGAATCCTTGGCCGTCCTGAAGGCGCGGATATGGATTTGATTACTTATGTCACCGACCGCGCAGGCCATGATATGCGCTATGCCATCGACTCGACCAAGCTCCAAAAGGAACTCGGCTGGGAGCCATCCTTGCAGTTTGAGGAAGGCATAGAGAAGACCGTCCGCTGGTATTTGGACAACCAAGAGTGGATGGACAATGTGACCTCTGGGGATTATCAGAAGTATTACGATGATATGTACAAAAGCCGCTAAAATGTTTGTTAACAACGCAAAAATCATAGAACTTCCCAAATTTCTCGATGCCCGTGGCAACCTCTCGTTTGCCGAAAACTTTAAGCATATACCATTTGAAATCAAACGTACCTATTGGCTATACGATGTACCAGGAGGTGAAAGTCGAGGCGGACATGCTTATCGTACGAACGAAGAGCTAATCATAGCTTTAAGCGGAAGTTTTGATGTAGTGCTTGATGACGGCAAAGAACGCAAGGTGTTCTCTCTCAATCGTTCTTATTATGGATTATATGTGCCGGCAGGCCTCTGGCGCGAGATGGAGAATTTCTCAACCAATGCTTTTGCTTTGGAGTTCGGCTCAACACATTTTGATGAGGCTGATTATTTTCGTGATTATGATGAATTCTTAAAACTGAAGGCCGATGGAAAAATATAATGTGTTCGATTGTACCGTGGTTGAGTTGGACAAGCATCATAGCGACCGCAAGGGTAACCTTACGGTGGTGGAGAATGGCATCACCCTGCCGTTTGATGTGAAACGCGTCTACTATATTTACGATGTTCCAGGAGGCGAGAGTCGTGGTGCTCATGCCCATAAGGAGTTAAGCCAACTCATTGTTGCCGCTTCAGGTTCTTTCAAGGTAACTCTTGATGATGGTAAGGTAAAACGCACCTTTTTCCTCAACCGTCCTTACCAAGGGCTATATGTAAAACCAGGTATGTGGCGTGATTTGGAAGATTTCTCCTCGGGCGCTGTCTGTATGGTATTGGCCTCCGATGTCTATATGGCGGAAGATTATATTCGCGATTATAATGAGTTTTTGGAATTCAGAGAAACAGAAAAATGATACATCCTCTTTCCGACTGTAAAAACCTCAACATCCCAACTTCGACCAACATCTGGCAGTTCTGTGTTGTATTTCCCAACTGCACGATTGGAGAAAACTGCAACATCTGTTCTCATTGCTTGATTGAGAATGACGTAAAAATTGGAAACAATGTCACCATCAAATGTGGGGTTCAGATTTGGGATGGGATTGAAATTGAAGACGATGTTTTCATTGGTGCCAATGTGACTTTCACCAACGACAAATACCCCAAGTCGAAGAATCCTGATTGGACATTGCTGAAAACAAAGATTTGCAAAGGAGTTTCTTTAGGAGCAGGTTCCACGATCTTGCCTGGAATTACTATTGGAGCAAATGCTATTGTAGGAGCAGGCTCGGTGGTTACGAAAAGCATTCCCAATAATGAGCTTTGGCTTGGAAATCCTGCAAGATTTATCAGAAAAATAGTATTATAAACATGATACCTTTTTTATCACTAAAAGATGTAACAGCTCTTCATGGAGCTGAAATCAATGCAGCCGTTACCCGCGTGGTAAACAGTGGCTGGTACTTGCAAGGTAAGGAGAACGAGAAATTTGAGGCCGATTATGCTAACTTCATAGGAACTAAATATTGCATTGGCTGTGCCAATGGTTTGGATGCACTGATTTGGATTTTCCGCGCTTATATCGAATTGGGGGTGATGCAGCCGGGGGACGAGATAATTGTTCCTGCTAATACTTACATTGCAACTATCCTTAGCATCACGGAGAACGGCTTGAAGCCCATTCTCGTAGAGCCCAAGTTGAATACCTTGGAAATCGATGAAAACAAGATAGAGGAACGTATTACAACCAAAACCAAAGCTATTTGCATAGTACACCTCTATGGGCGTAATGCATATACTGACAAGATTGGCGCTTTATGCAAGAAGTACAACTTAAAGCTTGTTGAGGATAACGCACAAGCGCATGGTTGCAAGCATATTGATGGACGTACCACGGGTTCTATTGGTGACGCAGCCGGCCATTCTTTCTATCCAGGCAAGAACCTTGGTGCTTTGGGTGATGGCGGAGCTGTCACTACCAACGATGATGAGTTGGCTAAAGCTGTTCGTACCTTGGCCAATTATGGTTCCGCAAAGAAATATGTCTTCAAATACACAGGTCGCAATAGCCGCTTGGACGAGATTCAAGCTGCTGTGCTAGATGTGAAACTGAAATATTTGGTAGAGGATAATACTCATCGTAAGATGGTGGCCAATTATTACTACGACAATATCAAAAACCTTCAGATTACATTGCCAGACAGATTGCCCGATGCCCAGAATGTATACCATCTTTTCCCTATCTTTTGCAAAGAACGCGATGCCTTTCATGATTATTTGGAGCAAAACGGCGTGGGAACTGTAATCCATTACCCCATTGCTCCACACAAACAGGAGTGTTACAAAGAATGGAATACAATGAGTCTACCGATAACAGAATACATCGCCGACCATGAATTGAGTTTGCCGATAGGACCGAGTCTTACTATGAACGAGGTATGCCAAGTAGTGGATTTAATCAATAAGTTCTGATTTGAAACTATGGATTTATTCCGCCTCGTGGATACGCTGAAAGACTCTAGACATGATACTAATGCTTGTAATCAAGGGGGTTAAATAAAAACTGTCTTCAACATATATGAAAAATAACGATAAGATTTGGGCGTTTGTCGTCGCATTATACATCTTTTTGGCTTTGAGACCCGTTTTTACTTGGTCTTTGCCTGAAAATTTCATGATGTATTTACAGATTATCCCCACCGCGATAATTGCTATCAGGTTAGAGTTGAAAAAAAAGGGTAACCTAGCCTATTTTCTTGCCTTTTGTGCATTATTTCTTTTTGTCTGCCTTTTGAGGGGCTACAATATGGCCTTTACAGTCCGAAACCTTTCACTTGCCATCATTCCTTTTGTGAAAAAACGGTTTGTGGTAAAATCAATAGATTATTTTCGTAAACTTTATGCCATGGTAATAGGTTTTTCATTGATAATGTTTCTCCTTTTGTCCCTTGGCGTACCGATACACGGTCAGGTCATTCCGCCTCTAAACACATTTAAGGACTATAACTACATCTCATATCCTCTTCTTGTAATCCCTACAAAAACCGAGTTCATGATAAGATTTCATGGGCCGTTTGATGAACCAGGTGTTATAGGTACGATAGGTCTAATATTACTTGTTATTAATAAATTCAATCTAAAGGACTTTTGGAATATCATTATTTTTATTTCTTGTATTTGGGCATTTTCTTTTGCGTTTTTCGGAGGGACAATCGTTTATCTGTTGATTCGTTTAATCGTTGATCGTTCAAAGTCTCTGCTATATTTAGTATTAGGTATTGGATTGTTTTATGCTGTGACAAGTAAAATACCGGTGTTTAGAGATACCATCTATTCCCGAATGGAATATGACGAAGAAAGAGGCAAATTTGCCGGCGACTCTCGTACTACTATCCAAATGGACGATTATTTTGAGACATTGCGTTTTACTCCTGTTTATTGGTGGGGTACCAGTAATGAAGATATTATTTCGGTCATGTTGGGTGGTTCAAGCTATAAGATAGCAATATTGCGTTATGGTTTAGTCTTTATAGTACTATATTGTGTTTTGATATGGGCATTTGCCGTCCATTATAAACTGAAGCTATCACAACTGCTGATATTTATTGGCTTGATGTTGGTGAACTTGTATCAGAGACCTAACTTGTTATCATTTACTTATATTTATCTATACATGTCATACGTTAAACTGCGTGCCTACGAGAACGAAGATTTACTGCTGCAGAAATTACCTCGTAAACTATTTTGAAGAAAATGATCGAAGAAAGCAAGAAAAAAATAGAGGAGCAGACATCTTCTTACCGTGACATATTTAAGGCCACTTCTCTTTTCGGTGGGGTGCAAGTCTACCAAATTCTAATAGAGGTAATAAAATCAAAATTTATTGCTGTCCTATTAGGCCCTCTTGGTGTAGGTATTCAAGGATTGTACACATCTGCCACTCATCTGATACAACAACTTACCTCATTTGGCCTTTCGTCGAGCGCAGTACGGAATGTGGCAGAGGCTAATGGTACTGGTGATAGGCAACGTATAGGCAGAGTTGTATTTGCTTTGCGTCGTTTGGTGTGGCTAACAGGTTTATTGGGCATGATTGCTGTCATTGCCTTTTCTCCATTGTTGAGCAAGTCTTCGTTTGGTGATTCGGATCATGTCGTCCCGTTTATTATCATATCTGTAACCTTGCTACTTGTTCAGTTGAGTGCGGGACAAAAAGTAATTCTACAAGGTACACGTCGCCTGAAGTTGCTTGCCAAATCCACCGCAATAGGTGTGACAATAGGCCTGATAGTTTCTATACCACTTTACTATTGGCTTGGTGTAAAGGGTATTGTTCCAAATATTGTCATTAGCTCCATCACTACGTTTGCACTTACTTGGTATTTTTCCAATAAAGTCAAGATAGAAAAAGTGTCAATGACTAACAAGGAGGTTTTTCAGGTTGGTAAGTCGATGTTGGTTATGGGTGTTGCCATGAGTTTATCACACTTGTTGGCTGCGGCTAGTTCTTATGCTTTGCGGGCTTGCATTCGGTTGTGGGGTGGTGTTGAAACCGTTGGACTTTTTTCTGCGGGTTATGTTTTAATGACACAATACACAGGTCTTGTTTTTACAGCTATGGGAACTGATTTTTATCCTCGTTTGGCTTCTGTAAACCAAGACAACATCAAATGTCGACAGATAATGAATCAACAAGGTGAAATAGGGATGCTTATCCTTGCTCCATTGCTTGTGGTTTGCATTGTCTTTATTCCATTTGTGGTAAAAATATTGTATTCTGAAGCCTTTCTTCCAATCAATCCTTATATTATCTGGTGTTCTTCTGGGATGCTTTTTAAAATGGCATCTTGGTCGATATCTTACGTCTTTATCGCCAAAGGTGAATCAAAACTGTTTGTGATTAATGAAATGTCGGCTGCTGCATATACCTTGTTACTGAATTTAGTAGGCTACAAATTAGCGGGACTACAGGGGTTGGGAATTTCGTTTGCGCTGTCCTATGTCGTCTATTTGGTTCAGGTTTTTCTTATTGCAAGAAAAAAATATGGATTTGCCTTTGAAAACTCTTTCATTCGTGTCTTTTTGATTCAGTTTGTGTTACTTTCGGTTTGTATCACTTGTGTGTTTTTGCTTCCAGTGTTGTGGAAGTATATTGTCGGATCTATTTTGGTAGCCTTGTCGGGGTGGTTTTCTTTGCAAGAATTGAACAAACGTATGGATCTGAAAGCATTTATCCATTCAAGAACCAAAAAATCATAGTATGTTTAAAGAGTGTCCCCTTGTTTCCATTATTGTAATCACATATAAATCGTCACCATGGGTAAAGGAAACGCTTGAAAGTGTGATGGCGCAGACCTATCCCAATTATGAGCTGATTATTACCGATGATTGTTCTCCCGATAACACTGTTGAAATATGCCATCAGTGGATAGATAGCCATAAGGATATTGGCAAGCGCATGGAACTTGTTGAAGCCGCCCAGAATACAGGTGTGTCTGGCAATTGCAACCGAGGTTTGGCTGTAGCCAAGGGACAGTGGCTGAAATTCATAGCAGGTGATGATATGTTGGCTCCTACGGCAATAGAGGATTACATGTCGTATGTGACAACACACCCCAATGTTCGGCATTTAGTGGCTAAAGCGATTCATTTTACTAGTCAATTAAAAGAATCTGATAAAAATTATCCTGACAAAATATCACCGTATCTGTATCGGGATGAGGTAACGGTCAAATTTCAATATGATGTGATACGACGGTGCTTTTTTGGATCGGGACCGACCTATTTTATACAAAAGGAAGCCCTGATGGCTGTTGGGGGGTTTGATGAACGTTTTCCTATGCAGGAAGATTATCCGTTGTTTATCAAAATGATAGGACGTGGGTATAAAATGATGCTTTTGGATAGGGTTACTGTATACAAGCGAATGGTTGAGACATCTCTACAGTATGATAAGAATGAAAATGATATTTTCCCTAAAAACTTGGTTCGTATAATTGTAGATTACAAATTTCAGTATAGAAAAGAGTGTTTGGGGCCGTTATGGCGGCTTTGTCATAACTATTCATTATGGCTTCAAAATGCAATAATTAGTGCTGGTAATACATATTTATCACCAAAATGTAAAGTTTTATATTCCATCTATAAAATAACGGATCCTTTTGTTTGGTATTCCCGTTATATTCATAAACAGAGCAAACAATATTTATAAAAATTATCTTCATTTTTATGAAAATACTAGTTGCAGGCGATTATTATCCTCGAAGAAGGATAGAAGAGTTACTTAAAAAAAATGATTACTCTTTTTTCGACGAGGTAAAAAGCTATACATCAACTTCGGACTATTCAATAGTGAATTTTGAGGGTTGTGTAGCTGGTACCGACGACACTCCCATTGATAAATGTGGCCCCAATTTAAGATGCGATAAAAAGGCAATAGAAGCATTAAAATATGCAGGTTTCGACGCCGTTACATTAGCAAACAATCATTTTTATGATTATGGGGATAGCAGTGTCGTTAAAACTTTACAAGCTTGCGAAGAATATGGCATAGACCATGTCGGCGGTGGAATAACTCTGAATGATGCCCAAGCGGTGTTGTATAAAAAAATAGGTGAAAAAAACTTGGCTGTCATTAATATATGTGAGAAAGAGTTCTCCATTGCAACCAATAAACATGGTGGAGCAGCACCCCTTAATCTCCCAACCGTTTATCGTGCCATACAAGCAGCCCAAAACAAGGCTGATTACATTTTGGTTCTTGTTCATGGGGGAATAGAAGTATATCCGTACCCTACACCACGTATGAAAGATGTTTACAGGTTTTTCATTGATGCCGGAGCCAGCGCGGTTGTCAATCATCATCAGCATTGTATTAGCGGATACGAGATTTACCAAGGAAAACCGATTTTTTATGGATTGGGTAATTTCTGTTTTGATTGGGTCACAGAATCTGTAAAGTGGTGGCAAGAAGGATTTATGGTAGCATTGGAGCTTAATAATGAGCATGTTGGTTTTGATATGATACCGTATATGCAATTTGCTGATGAGCCCAAAGTGTCTTTTGATGTTTCTTTTGATGAGTTTCAATCTGAAATAAAGCAAATAAACAATGTTATAAATGATGACGAAATGCTCGAAAATAAATTGGCAGAATTTGTCAAAATGGGTGATAAACTAGCTTTTTTCGAACCATATAATTCAAGAGTTACAAGAAGTTTGTTCAAACACCATTTGTTGCCTTCTTTTTTTAAGCATGATAAAGTGAAATCGCTTTTGAACATGGTCAGATGTGAATCTCATCGCGACGTGTTGTTAACCGCTTTAACCCACACAAAATAATAACTATTATGCGCATTTCTTTTTTGGGGGATTTTATGCTTTCTGGTGACCAAGCGGGCATGCCAGTCAGTGTGTCCCGCAGGTTAAAAAGAAAGTTGGATGCTTTTGACTTTCGGGTTGCCACACTTGAAACAGCGGTTGGCACATACGCTGACATTGATGAAATCAAAATGCCCAAAAGTGAAGTGGCGGTTTGGTCAAAACCGGAAGATTTACACAAATTGTTGGATTTGAATATTAATGTTGTTTCTTTGGCGAACAATCATGCATGTGATTGTGGGGTGGATTCCATGCTTCGGTTGCTCGACACACTTCGAAATCTTGGGGTTACTCCGATAGGCGGTGGGCTTAATTTGGAAGAAGCGATGAAGCCGGCTGTGGTTGAAAAAGACGGAGAAAGCCTTGCCATTATCGGTTGTTGCGAAGACAATCCGGATTCCTTGGGAACGCTACATTTTGCAACAGATACAGAAGGTGGTATTTACAGATTGGATGAGAAAGTCATCGTACCACAAATTCAAGAGTTGAAACGCCATTATAATTATGTTGCTGTGGTCGTCCACTGGGGAGTGGAACACAAATGGTTGCCTGAAAACTATGATGTCAAAATTGGAGAAAAACTGATAGATGCGGGGGCCGATATGATTATAGGTGGCCATCCACACCATATTCAGCCACAAATCTTTTATAAGAAATGTCCTATTTTTTTTAGCTTGGGAAATTTTTATTTCCCCGATTTTTGTCTTGATAAAGTGTCGAATGTATATTATCCAGAAAGTGAAAAGTTTAAGGAGTTGCCCGTTTTTGATTGGATGGCTCCTGCTAGAAGAAACTTTGCCATGAGGTATTTTTGGAAATATTATGGTAGACTGGGAATGATGGCGATGGTTTCCATTACTAAAGGGAACATTAAGTATAAAAAAGACTATTCTAAATACAAAAGGGGGAAACTTACTATCTCAAAAATGGGTGTCTCCCATTCTGTAACCTTAAGTTTATTCTCACACTATGTTGGGAAAGAGTCATCAAAAAAAATCAATAATAGAATTACATGGTTGAGAAACATTATTGAGCATAGAATACTTGGAATGTTTTGTCGGAAATACCAATTCTTCAATTATTTACAAAAACATAATTACTAAATCTAATATGTATATGATATTAAGAAAAGCTTATTCAAACTTACGCTATAGGGCTAAAGAATTAAAACGGCTTTTTTCAGATAAGTCTATAGTAAATGGTGCATCCTATTTTCCGGAATATGCTGACCGCAGAAAATCTAAATCTAGAATTTTCTGGGAACAATTAAAAAACGTGCTAAAATATGGCGATGTCAATGATTTTTACTATTTGTATGGTTTTGACATAAAGGGGCTTCGTAACGAGCAAGACTATGTCGATTATGCTCGGTTCCGTTCTCGAAGGGAAGAATTGATGCATCGAAGCAATAATCCTCAAGTTGCAATTTTACGGGACAAGTTCTTTTTTAGCATCGTTTCAGAAGCTCTTGGATTTAGGTCACCAAAAACAATTGCGGTGATTTCTAACGATAGTGTGTATTTATTTGAAATAAGGAAAACTATATCATTGGAAGAGTTTGTGAAGAATCACAATCTTGATTCTTATGTAAAACTAATAGATGGTGAATGTGCCAACGGTGTTTTTCAAGTCGTAATAAAAGAAGGTTCAATTAGAATAGACGGAGAAGTTGCTGATATTGAAAGGTTAAGAAAACTAATAGTAGGTGGAAAGTTCCTTGTCCAAGAAAGAATATATCAACATGAAAAGATGAGCAAAATTTTTCCGAAAGCCACAAATAGTGTTCGCATTACAAGCTTGTTTGACAAAAGCAAGAACGATGTAATTTTTTTACCATGCTTTCAAAAAATCGGATTGGGTAATATGACTGTTGATAATTGGGCAATAGGTGGATTGATTGTTGGATTGGATGTGGAAACAGGGAAACTAAAAGAATGGGCTTATTATAAGCCTGGGTATGGAAAGAAAACAAAAGTTCATCCTGACACAGGAGTTGTTTTTAAAGATTTTGAGATACCATTCTTTAACGAGGCAAAAAAAATGATACATGACTTTCACATGCAACTGAAAGAAGTCCATTCAATTGGTTGGGATATTACCATCACCCCTGATGGGCCTTGTATTATTGAAGGAAATGATAACTGGGAAATCAGCGCTTTACAGGTTACAAATCATGGCATGAAAAAAGAATTTGAACAGTATATGTAAAACTAAATAGCTATGAAATTAGGATTCATTAAACCCACTTATCCAGGTGAAAAACGTGTAGCCTTGCTACCAGAACACATCACACCCGAATTTGAAAACGAGCTTATCGTCGAAACAGGTTATGGCTCCAATTTAGGAATTGATGATGCCGATTATGTAGCCAAAGGCTGTGAGATAGACACTCGCTTAAACATTTTCAAAAACTGTGATACCGTTTTTTGTCTAAAACTGATTCAACCCGAGGATTATGAATCTCTTCGTGAAGGTCAAATGATTATCGGTTGGACACACCCCACAGGTTCTGGAACCGAGTTTTATCAGAACGTGGCTTGTAAGAAAGGATTGCACATTATCGATCTTGATAATATTTATCCAACAGCACATATTGGCGACAAACACATTCCTGTGCCGTTCATCAAAAAGAACTTTGTTTGGAAGAACAGCTTCTATGCAGGTGTGGCAAGTGTGCAGCATGCTTTGCTCCATTTTGGATTCTATCCGGATTCAAATCATAGAATTGCCGTGTTGGCAAGCGGTAGTTGCTCGCAAGGTGCTTACAATTATATCTCAAAATACAATGCCGATGTGCGCATGTTCTATCGCAAAACGATGAATGAGTTTTATGAAACCATTGGTGAATATGACATTATCATTAATGGGATTGAGGTTGACAACTCGGTAGCACACATCATCACAAAAGATGATTTAAAACGAGTGAAAAGAGGTTGTCTTATTATTGATTCAGCGGCTGATGCAGGCAATGCTATTGAAGGTACACGTTATATGTCTATTGCCGAACCGATGTACGAAGAAAATGGCCTTTTCTTCTACGAAGTGAATAATGCGCCATCGTTGCTTTATCGCCGAACTAGTTTTGAAATCAGTAAGTCGTTTTCGGAATGGGTTTATAAGAAGGATGTGAAAAGGTTTTGGGATTTGTTTAAATAATTAATTGATGAAAATAGGTATTTTTACATCTTTTCAAAGTAATGATAAGGTGGCAAGCAACGCAATCAAAGCTTGTCAAAGCATTGGCGTTGATTATGAACTGGTTGACATCACTTCATCTGACTGGATTAAGAATGTGCAAAGGTCTGATGCTGACGGATTCTTTTGTCCTTCAACCACGGAATCACAGGAATTAAAGACCATTCAAGACGAACGGTATTATTTTGTTGCTAATGTAATGCATAGACCTATATATCCCGACTTTACGGGGTTATATATCCATGAGAGCAAGCGAAACATGGCAGCATGGCTTGAAATAAACGGTTATCCACATGCGAAAACACGGGTGTTCACAAATCGTAAAGAAGCGTTGGATTATTTGGAAAAATGCCAATACCCAATTGTAACTAAATCTAATGTGGGTGCAGGTGCCACAAAAGTTGTGATCGTGAGAAGCAAAGCCAAGGCTAAAAGAATGGCTAAACAATGTTTGAATGAATCAAAACTTGCATTCTTGCATGGTGGTTGGGCGTATAAAAGACCAACAAAACACTGGTTTTTGACTATATTGAAAGATTGCCGCAATCGTCAGAAAGATTATTTTATCGTTCAAGATTACGTAAAAGATATTCTGCATGAGTGGCGTATTCTTAAAATAGGTGATTGTTATTTTGGCCACCAAAAGCTTCTTAAAGGTGAATTTGCGAGTGGATCAGGCTTGGTAGGTTGGGTTGCTCCGCCAAGAGTGTTGTTGGATATGGTACGGGAAATTTGCGAGAAAGGAGATTTCATGTGCATGGATGTGGATATTTTTGAAACTAAAGGTGGTAAATATAGCATCAATGAATTACAAGCAACTTTCGGTTCATATTTGGATTATCAAATGTCTATCAATGGACACCATGGTCGATATGTTTACAAAGACGGTGATTTCGTTTTCGAAGAAGGTGACTTTAATGTGTTTGGTTCAACCAAATTAAAAATTGAGAATTTTATTGGTATTCTGAAACAATTAAAACAACAATAAATCTATGAGATATCAGGATTTATCATTTCCTGCTAACACACTTTTCCTAGTAACTGGTGGGGCAGGCTTCATAGGCTCAAATTTGTGTGAGGCGATTTTGAAAATGGGTTACCGGGTTAGATGTTTGGATGATCTTTCGACTGGAAAACAAGCTAATGTGGATTTGCTGAATGATAACCCAAATTATGAATTTATCAAGGGCGACATTAAAGACCTTGATACTTGCATGAAAGCTTGCGAAGGTGTGGACTATGTGTTGAATGAAGCCGCTTGGGGCAGCGTTCCTCGCAGTATAGAAATGCCTTTGTTCTATTGCGCCAATAATATTCAAGGAACACTGAATATGATGGAGGCAGCAAAGCAGAACCATGTGAAAACCTTTGTCTATGCTTCTTCAAGCTCTGTGTATGGTGACGAGGCTCATTTGCCAAAAAAAGAAGGTGTGGAGGGCAATCTGTTGAGTCCTTATGCACTTACCAAGCGGGCAGACGAGGAATGGGCAAAACAGTATTCAAAACATTATGGATTGAAAACTATAGGCTTACGCTATTTCAACGTGTTTGGTCGCCGTCAAGACCCGCATGGGGCATATGCGGCGGTGATTCCCAAGTTCATCAAGCAACTGCTTAACGATGAGCGTCCTACCATCAATGGTGATGGCAAGCAAAGCCGTGACTTTACCTATATTGAAAACGTGATTGAGGCTAACCTTAAGGCTTGCCTAGCTCCCGATGAGGCTTGTGGCGAAGCTTTTAATGTGGCATACGGCGGTCGCGAGTATCTGATAGACATTTACTACGACCTAACCAAAGCATTGGGTAAAGACATTGAACCTATATTTGGCCCTGACCGTAAAGGTGACATTAAGCATAGTAACGCTGATATCAGTAAAGCAAAACGTTTATTAGGTTACGACCCCCAATATGATTTTGCTAGAGGTTTGGATGAAGCAATTGAGTGGTATAAGGCAAATTTATAAGTTTGAAATAGAAAACCCAAATGGCTTTCAATAGTTTCTCTTTTTGGCTAGTCTTCCCTTTCATCTTTGCGTTCTATTGGCTGATTCCAGCCAAGTGGAACCAGTGGCGAAAGGTATTCCTCATTGTGGCGAGCTATCTGCTTTATATGAACTGGAAGCCTGCCTTTGCCCTTGTGTTACTGGGAATTACACTCGTAACATATGGGGGGGGGTATTTGATTGATGGTCAACAACTTAAAAAGAAAAGAAAACGTATTGTCTGGATTTTTGCCCTTCTTGGCCTCCTACCGTTATTGATATTCAAATATTATAACTTCTTAAACAATAGTTTCTCAGATGGCCTCACCGCAATAGGACTTAAATTTGCCCTGCCTGGGCTCAATTGGGCCGTGCCCGTAGGCATCTCTTTTTTCACCTTTCAAGCCGTGGGCTATATGTTGGATGTGTACCACGGAAGGGTGAAAGCAGAGAAGAACTTGTTAGACTACACTCTGTTCGTTTCTTTCTTCCCACAAGTCACCTCCGGCCCCATCAGCACCGCCGATGAACTGATGCCCCAAATCAAGGCCGCTCATAGGTTTGACTACGAACAAGGAAAAACAGGACTAAAACAACTCCTTTGGGGCATGTTTATCAAGTTGGTCATTGCCGACCGCTTGGGGTTGTTTGTTGATACCGTATATGCCAACTATATTCACTATAATGGAACCACCTGCTTTGTAGCCAGTGTGTTCTACACCATACAAATCTATTGTGATTTTGCAGGCTACTCACTCATGGCTATTGGTATTGCTCGCACACTCGGTTTCAATTTGATTGATAACTTCCGTCGCCCATATCTTGCCATTAGTATCACTGATTTCTGGAAACGCTGGCACATCTCGCTCACCCGTTGGCTTACCCGTCAGGTGTACATACCGTTGGGCGGTAGCCGTTGTAGCAAAGCCAGAACCTACTGGAACATTTTCGTTACCTTTCTCGTAAGTGGCATTTGGCATGGAGCCAATTGGACCTTTATCTTTTGGGGAGTGATGCACGGTGCCTTGCAGATTATAGAGAAAGCTTTAGGTTGGCAGAAATATGAAGGACACAATTGGGCGGTAAAAACAGCGAAAATCATCATCACCTTCTTGCTGGTGAACTTTGCTTGGGTATTTTTCAAGATGCCGAATATCGGCGATGCATTTGTGGTGATAGGAAAAGTGTTTTCGGATGTTGGTAAGCCTACATTATCAGACTGGGGAATTCCAGCGATGTTTATGACATTTGTGGGTTTGGTAATACTTTTGTTCAAAGACTTGCGTGATGAGTTCTTTAGAAACAAGTTCGTTTTTCTTGATACCAAAGCAGCTCGCTGGGTCATCTATGTGTCTCTGTTTTGCATGATACTGAACTTTGGTGTGTTGGATGGCGGTTCTTTTATCTACGTGAGTTTCTGAAGTATGAAGAAGTATATTATCTACATAGTGGCATTTTTTGCGGTTGTGGCCGCTGTTGATTTCTGCTTTGGAACGGTATGCGACTATATGACGGCTAACGCTAAAGGCGGAGCAACAAAACAGTTAGTTGAGCTATGCGAGAAGGATCATTATGATATGTTGGTGATGGGATCATCGAAAGCACATCACAACTATATCCCGCAGGTGTTTTCAGACTCTCTTGGCCTGACGTGCTACAATGCAGGATATGATGGTAACGGAGTCATTCTCGCTTATGGAATACTGAAAATGATTGATGACGACCGTTTGCCGAAGTTGGTGGTTTTTGATGTGAAGCAGCAGTTTGACATCTATCATTACTCCGGAGACGGTGATTATACCCGTTACTATCAGAAACTGAAAAAATTCATCGATGAACCTGCCGTGTCAGAAATAGTGGCGAGCATCTCCAAACCAGACGTGTTAAAATTACGCTCTGGTTTGGTCAGGTATAATGGAGATTTGGTATTTACATTATCTGGATTTCTCCAAAGCGACGCGAAAGACGGTTATTATGGATATAAACCGGCTGTAGGACAGTTGGCAGAGGATTCGGAGGCAGAAAAAGACTACACCAATCAGATAGATTCATTGAAGATGGAGTATTTCCATAAATTAATCAATCTCACTAAAAAGAAAAGTATTATTCTAGTGGTGGTGTTTTCACCAGAGTATAATACTCCATTTTCAGACGATTTCCAACCCATTCGTGAATTATGTGAATATGAAGAAATATCTGTTATAGATTATTTTAACGAGCCGACTTTTCAAAAAATCGAATACTTTAAAGACCATTGCCATTTAAATGAAGAAGGATCTAGAATGTTTTCAGAGGTTCTGGCAAAAGATTTGAAAGCAATTAAAGAATAATTAAAAATAAACACAAAAAATGAAAGAAACTAGAATTTGTGTAATCGGTCTTGGTTACGTTGGTCTGCCGCTGGCACGACTTTTCTCAACGAAATATCCCACTATCGGCTTTGACATGAGCCAAGCCCGCGTGGATGCTCTGATGTCTGGCCACGATGCTACTCTTGAGGTGGCCGACGACCTTCTTCAAGACGCAATAAAGAATCACGGCTTCAAGTGTACAACCAAATTGGAAGACATTGCAGGTTGCAACTTTTATATTGTAGCTGTCCCCACTCCTGTTGACAGCGATAACAATCCCGATTTGACTCCGCTGATAGGTGCAAGTATTACGGTTGGTAAGGTTATCGGAAAAGGTGATGTAGTGGTTTATGAAAGCACAGTATATCCCGGCGTTACCGAAGACGAATGCATTCCTGTTGTGGAAAAGGTCAGCGGCTTGAAGATGAACATTGACTTCTACGGTGGTTATAGCCCTGAACGTATCAATCCAGGTGACAAACAGCACACTGTTGAGCACATCAAGAAAGTCACCTCTGGATCCACACCCGAAATCGGCAAGTATATTAATGAAGTCTATAGCAGTGTTATCACTGCTGGAACCCATCTTGCTCCTACTATTAAGGTTGCCGAGGCAGCCAAGGTGATTGAGAATTCGCAACGAGACATCAACATCGCTTTTGTGAACGAACTCTCAAAGATTTTCAACAAGATGGGGATTGATACTTTGGACGTGTTGGAGGCCGCAGGCACCAAATGGAACTTTTTGCCTTTCCGTCCAGGATTGGTAGGTGGCCATTGCATCGGCGTTGATCCATATTATCTGGCTCAATGTGCCCAACGTCACGGTTATAATCCTGAAATTATCCTTGCCGGAAGAAGAATGAACGATGGCATGGGTGAATATGTGGCCACCGAGACTATTAAATTGATGCTGAAGAAAGGCATTCAAGTTCTTGGATCAGACATTCTCATTCTTGGTTTCACCTTCAAGGAGAACTGCCCCGATGTGCGAAACACCAAGGTTATCGACATCTACAAGGCTTTAAAGGAATACAATCTCAACATTACAGTTTACGATCCATGGGCTAATTCTGCGATTGTAGAGCATGAGTACGGAATCAAGGTGATAAATGAGTTGCCGGCAAAGAAATATGATGCCATTATTGCCGCCGTTGCTCACAAGAAGTTTGAAGGATTGGATGTACCTGCTTTGTTGAATGAAAAGCATGTTGTTTTCGATGTGAAGTGCACACTCGACAGAAATTTTGTTGACGGAAGACTTTAAAACTGTGAAGGCAGCAGTGTTCATTTTATCGCCTTTCTGTGGAGGCGCCGAGCGTATGACCATCACCATCGCAAAACTCCTTAACCGGAGTGAGTACGATGTACGATTTGTGGTAATCGGCACTGAGGTAAGTGAAATCAAGAACTTTGTTCCAGAAGATTATCCGCTCGCGTTGATAAGAATCAGGAATATCTACGATTTCACCACTCTGCGTGTTCGCCGTTTCCTTAAAAAGTTACATCCCCAGTATGTGTTTTGCTCCTTGCATTACCTGAACCCAAGGGTCATACAGGCAGCATCATGTATCAAAGGATGTAAGGTCATCGTTCGCTTCAATTGTGCAGTTGAACGTGTGAAAGGTTTCTCCAAGTGGCTCACAGAAAAAACTTACCCCAAGGCTGATACCATTATTGCTCAGACAGAAAAGATGCAAAACGATATTGAGACCTATTTCCACTTGGACAAAGGGAATGTGATGACGCTTCATAACCTGATAGATAAAGAGAGTATTACTGCAAAACTTATGAATGCGGATAACCCATACGAAGGAGAAAAAAGGAAAGTCTTTGTGTGGATTGGACGCTTCGACCGAGTTAAAGGAGCCGATTTGTTGATTGAAGCATTTGAGGAGGCTTGTAAGAAAAGAGATGACATTTGTCTATATCTTGTTGGCAAGATTGCTGAAAATAATGCGTATTATCAATCTGTGAAAAAGGCGGTTGAAGAGAAATGTCTTACTGATAAAGTCGTATTTGTCGGTTTCCAAGACAACCCTTATAAGTGGATGAAGAATGCAGACGGTTTCGTACTGTCTTCCCGCTCTGAAGGCTCGCCAAACGCTCTATTCGAGTCGCTATATCTTGGGGTTCCTTCAGTTGCCACCCGTTGCACCCCCAATATTGATGATATTATTGAGGATGGGGTTAATGGATATAAAGTTGAGGTAGGGGATAGTTTAGCAATGGCTGATTGTATGATTAAGGCCTTGCTGTTATCTAGTGTAAAAGCTATTTATTCTCATTCTTCGGAAGAAGATTTCAAGCGTTTATTTCTATGAAAGTACTACATATTACAACAAATTACCCAACACCCAAATATCCCATTTTAGGTATTTTTGTCAAGGAGCAGATTGAGTCCTTGCAGAAAGAAGGTGTGGAATGCGACATTTACTATAGCAACGGAAAGGAACATGGTAAATGGAAGGCTCATGTTGCCTCTATTAGACCTGTCAGGAAATTGTTAAGGCAACAAAAATACGACCTCATACATTGTCATCATTCCATAAGTGCGCTTATATTATTATTGGCAGGTGGAGCAATAAGAAATAAATGTATTGTTTCTTATCAAAATGACCCAAATAGAGAACCTGGGGGGAAATGGGTTTTTAGATTACTGTATCCTTTCTTCAATATAATAATAGTAAAGAATCCATCAGAATACCTTAAAAAGAAAAAGGTAATTTATCTGCCTAATGGTACAAACTCGGATTTCTTTATTCCGATGGATAAGAAGAAATGTAAAGAAGAATTGGGATGGGAACAAGACAAGCATTATCTGCTTTTTGTTGACTCTAATGCGGGGAGAAGAACACAAAAGCGTCACGATCGTTTTGAAAAAGTGATAGAATTATTATCGCAAAAAAGAAAAGATATAGTGCCTTTTGAAGTTACAAAGATCCCACGGGAGAAGATGCCTGTTTATTTCAATGCTTGTGACTTGCACATCATAACATCAGATTTTGAAGGATCTCCTAATTCGGTGAAAGAATGTATGTGTTGCAATACGCCTGTCGTCTCTACGGATGTGGGAAATGTAAGGGAAATGATAGGAGACATTCCTGGTTGTTATGTTACCAATAATATGGATGCCCGAGAATTAGCAGATTGTGTCGAGAAAATAATAGACAGTCAAACGGAATTCAAAGGCAGAGAACTGTTTCTTGCCAAAGGTTATGACATGAAAAAAGTAGCTCATAAATTGGTTGAATTATATAAATCAATAATAGGGTAAACTAATAATTATAACAACTAATACTTTATTAAGTATTATGAAATTGCGTATTTTTTTATTGAACAAGCTGGCTCCTATTCGACGAAAGTTTAGAATTATTATGCTGCATGTAAAAGGTTATTCCAATATCAGCATTAATTCTGTAGTGGAGCATGACGTAAAGTTAGATAGAGTAAATCCAAAAGGTATTTATTTGGGAGACTATTCCTCGTTAGCAAGCGGAACAGCTGTTCTTTCTCATGAACATGTCTTTCGAGATCCAAATGATTATAGAACACCATATATGGCAGATACAGTTATCGGGAAAAGATGTGCAATCGGAATAAATGTTATTATTTTGTGTGGTGTTCATATTGGTGATGAATGTATTATAGGTGCAGGAAGTGTTGTTACTAAAGATATACCATCACATTCTATTGCAGTAGGTTCGCCAGCACGTGTCATAAAAAGTGGTATTAAAATGGACGATAACCATATACTTGTTAAAAATTAATACGGAGTTTATCATAAATCTATATGATTATGACAGAACGCAAGAAAATTAATTGGCTCCTGATTCTCCAAGGCTGGGCGATGCTGTTGGTTGTGGTTGGACATGCTTTTATTGGTAAGGCAGGTCAAGGCCCGGCGTGGGAAAACGTCTTATTCCATTTTGCCTATTCGTTCCACATGCCTCTGTTTATGCTGGTTTCTGGTTGATTGTTTTACCATACTCGCTTGAATACCAGTAAGTTGAACAATTGCAATAGGGGACAATTAACTTATTGTCAGATAGTTAAAGACAAGATTTTACGTTTGTTGCTTCCTGGGGTAGTATTCACTTTCGTGGCTTTTGCTGTGAAAATTGCTTTTCCAGGAGAGATGGCAAGGCAAACGGGTTTCAGCCTACGTGAAATCGCCAACTCATTTCTATATCCTAATGACAATCCTTTCCGAGAGATGTGGTTCATAGCAACGCTGTTTATACTCTTTCTATTGACACCTTTATGGCGGTTGACTTTAAGCAACAAGTGGTTGATGTGGGTAACAGCTATTGTGCTAGTTGTTTTGCATTTTTTCCATCCAGTAATTGAGTTGTTTTGTATTGGTAGGGTGTTTGCCTACTCCATTTGGTTTTATTTAGGGATAATTATATCTAAAGAGGATTATGTTGAAAGGGTGTTTGCGAAGAACCATTGGCTAACGCTGCTAGTGGGCGTTGCGCTGTATGTCGTTGGTTTCTTTACTAATAGATTTATTACAACGGCAGGTGGCATTGTTTTTTCATTTGCTCTTGCACTGATTTTAGACAAATATTTGCCAAAAACATTCTTCTCTTTCCGCAATTACACCTACCAAATCTTCTTGATGGGAATTTTCGCCCAAATGGCTGTCAAAATTCTCTATCGGCATGTTCACATACCTTACCTTGTGGCTTATCTGCTTTGCCTCGCATTGGGTTTGTATGTGCCGGTACTGGTGTCAAAGGTGTTGGAATGGATTAATTGGAAACCATTGTTGCTTTGTGTGGGATTGAAACCGAAAAAGAAATAACGGATAAATAATAAAGAGGTTTGTTTCAGACGCTGGAAAAATCTGTTTGTTTATATCAAAGTAAGAAAAAAGTTGTACTTTTGCAAAAAAAGAGATATGGATTATCCATTTGATATAGAGAACATCAGAGCAAAAGAGCATCAAGTTTATAAGAGGACATTTCTCCAGAATACATTTGCAGAGTTGCGTTTTTTACCTCAATTCTCGGAAGAAAGGCCTTGGCTGAAGAATGTGCGTAGCTTTGTCGCCAATTATTTTCATTTGGACACAGGTGACAATCATAATTCTCAAGAAGAGTTAATCTTAACCAATAATGATGATGACATCACCTTTCGGTTTGCTACAGACAGTGTAGCAATAAGGGTTGGACGGAAACGTTACCGGTCATTCGCCATATCGGTGATGCCTTATATATATTTGCTAAAAAGCTATATCCAACAGGTGGCGCAAACAGACGTGGTGACATCAATGGGTGTTAGAAAGATAAATCTATGGCCGGTTTCAGCAGAAGCCACAGAAACAATAAACGACGAACAGCTTTACCAAGCCATTTTCAGCAATCCATTTATGCAGATTGAAACAAAAAAGAAGGTGGTTGATGGATTAGAATTTGACATTGTTCGATATGAACATAAAGAGACTTCGCTCGATATTGGCCGTGCCATCACCAATGAACCAAATCAGCACGTGGTGGTACTGAATAGTCGTGCCGAAGCACAGCAGACCACCCCAACAAGTCTCAACGACGTGGAAGTTAAGATGGAGGAACTTAATGGCATTCTGTTTGAGGCCTACCTTTGGTGCGTGAATGATAGTGTTTTCAATCTAATGAAGGGGGATTAGCTATGTGGTTTATAATAAAAAGTGACATAGTTCGTCAAGAGAAGGACTTATATATGCCTTTAGGCAAGCTGCATACTGCCAATCTGGTGGTAGGTGGTATGGTGATTAGCGTGGCTTTGTCGGTGATTGTGGAGACGACCAAATTTGAAACCACTACAGATGTATTTGTACCTAAAATAGAATATGTTCAACAATTGGTTCCCCATAAAGATTATTACATATTACGTGACATTCGTCCTTTATGGCAGCGTGATTTAGAGAAACTGCGCAATTTGTCTGCTAACTGGGACACAGAGGGTGCGGAACCTGTTAACGGAATAGCGATCATGAACATGGAACGCTTTGTTCGTCAACTGGAAGTTGTGGTGGCTGCCCATATAAGGCTTTTCCCAAACGCTCTCGGAGCTGTCAATATGCAGTTGGAGACAGAGCGTGGACGTGTCAGATGCGAGATGGGTGAGGATGTGATGTCCTATTTCGTAAAGCGACAGGGCGAGGTCACCGAGTACCATTCATTCGAAGCCATCGACGAAAACGCATTAACTGTGTTAAAGCAAAGTTTGATGAGTGTTTTCTGATATGGAGCCAATGATGGAACTGGGGGATGACACGTTGTGCAACGAAGAACGGATTGTACGTCTGGTTTTAAGCCCAAACGATGTGGATGAGGAAACGGGATTGCCGTTACAGGCATTTATCTCTTTGCGCAAGAATGAGAAAGGAATTTCGTTTTTACGTCTTGATTTGATAGGCAAAGATGCAGTGATAGCGAATGGTAAGGACCGTGAAGCCAAATTCAATTTTAATCATGAAGAAAAGAACACTTTCGTAGGTTGGCTGCAAGGCATCGTAGGAGACATAAGAGCTATTGACCCTCAAGTGATACGAATTGTGGTGAACAATCTGGAAAAGAAACCCGAACATGCAGAAATTCGTTTTCACAAAGATGGGGAATTGGTAAGAGGCATTGTTACCGATGCACAGATTCTTGACATCCTTGATGAGATATACCACACGTTGGAGTATGTGATTGTATAACATGGCAAGTGTAATTATAACTTTACCATAATGAATAAAAAAAGAATCTACATTGCCGGTTGCGGCGGTATGCTGGGCGAGGCTTTCTACCAGCAGTTTAAAGATGAATATATCATTAAGTGTACGGACAAGGACGTAAATGCCAACTGGCTGTCGTTCTTGGACTTCCGCGATTTCGATGCCTACAAGAAAGATGTCGAAGAGTTCCACCCCGACTATCTCTTCCACCTTGGAGCCTACACCGACTTGGAGTGGTGCGAGCAGAATGCCGATGAGGTATATCTGACCAACACGCTCTGTGTGGAAAACGCTGTGTATATCGCCAATGCTTTGGATATTCCTTTGCTGTATATCAGTACGGCGGGCATTTTCGACGGCAAGAAGCAGCTCTATGACGACTGGGACCAGCCCAATCCATTAGGTGTATATGCTCGTTCCAAATATATGGGTGAACGGTTTGTGGTGGAGAATGCCAATCGTTATTTGGTTTGCCGCGCTGGTTGGATGATGGGTGCTGGCCCCACCAAGGACAAAAAGTTTATACAGAAAATCATGAAGCAACTGAAGGACGGCAAAAAAGAATTGTTCATTGTCAACGACAAGGATGGAACCCCCACTTACACCCATGATTTTGCCCGCACTGTGAAGAATCTTATCCAAAAAGAATACTGGGGACTCTACAACTGTGTATGTGGGGGACAGACTAACCGTCTGGAAGTATGTCAGGAATTGCTAATGCTATTGGGGCTGGAGCATGAGATTAAGATTAATACCGTGACTTCTGAATATTTCTCCAAAGAGTATTTCGCTGATCGCCCTGCTTGTGAGCGACTCTGGACTCGCAAGTTAGATTTGCGTGGTGTGAACGCTATGCGCGATTGGAGAATATCGCTAAAAGACTACATTGAAACTTACTACAAAGGATATTTAGATTCATGACGAAAAAAAAGGTGGTTCTAATAGGAACCAACGGCCTTCCTGCCAATTATGGCGGTATGGAGACGTTGGCAGAGTATCTGGCAAGGGATTTGAGCAAGGAGTACGACCTGTACTGCTATTGCTCTAAAACCCCGAAAGAGAAGCAAATCAAGGAATACAATGGAACAAAGCTTATATATGTCCCATTAAAGGCCAATGGTTTCCAATCAATATTTTACGATGGACTGACCATCCTACGCTCGTTGCGCAAGTTCGACGTGTTGGTGGTGCTAGGTTGCTCTTGCCCACCAGCCTTACCATTTAAGAAACTGTTCCACAAACCAATTGTGCTGAATGCCATTGGAGGACGTGAAGTGGAAAAAATCAAAGGAGCTCGCCTATTTGCTCGTTTGGAGATAGCCATGAAACGTTGGATGGAAAGTCTGCAAGCCAAATATGCCGACTATGTAATTATTGATAATAACGCCAATGTAACAACATTTGAGAAGAAGCATCACGTAAAAGCCTTGTTGGCTGAATACGGCGGCGATCATGCGAAGGCCGAACCCATCACTCCTGAAATGCTTGAGAAGTATCCTTTCCTTTCAGAGGATTACGACGTGACTGTTTCACGGGCACAGGAAGACATGAATATCCACATGGTGATAGATGCTTACCGACAAGTACCCGAACGTAAAGTGGTGATTGTATCTAACTGGCAAAAGACTGAATACGGTCAAAAACTCTATGCGAAACATTTCGGTAAACACCCTAACATTATTCTTCAGAACGCCATCTACAACCAAAAAGAACTTAACGTAGTACGCAGCAATGCTACCCTTTACCTTCACACTCACTCTATGTGTGGTACTGCACCATCGCTAGTTGAGGCCATGTATTTAGGACTACCTGTAATCTGCTTTAAAGTTCCCACCAATCTGGAAACCACCGAGCACAAATCGATTTACTTCGAGACGGTGCCAGAACTAGTGGAGATATTAAGGAGATTGGACGAAGGTGTTATTTCACTATTAAAATCAGATATGAAAGAAATAGCATCCCGTCGTTATCAATGGAAACGTATTTCAGGCATATATCAAGAATGTATTGACAATTGCATTGAGAAGTATTACAAAAAATAGATTATTATGAAAGGCATCGTTCTCGCCGGAGGTTCCGGCACAAGATTGTACCCTATTACCAAGGGGGTCAGCAAACAATTATTGCCCATCTACGACAAACCGATGGTTTACTATCCAATTAGCGCATTGATGCTTGCGGGGATTAGGGATATCTTGATTATCTCAACCCCGTATGATCTGCCAGGTTTCAAACGTCTTTTGGGCGATGGCTCTGACTATGGTGTACACTTCGAGTATGCCGAACAGCCTAGCCCTGATGGACTGGCCCAGGCATTCATCATCGGAGAAAAGTTCATTGGTGATGACAGCGCATGTCTTGTGTTGGGTGACAATATTTTCTATGGCAGCGGTTTCACAGGCAAGCTTCATGAAGCTGTAGTAGATGCCGAGCAGAATGGTAAAGCCACCGTGTTTGGCTACTGGGTGAACGATCCCGAGCGTTACGGCGTGGCTGAATTTGATGCCAAAGGAAACTGCCTGAGCATTGAAGAAAAACCCAAGAACCCCAAGAGCAACTACGCAGTTGTGGGTCTCTATTTCTATCCAAACAAGGTTGTTGAGGTGGCGAAACATATTAAACCATCCGCTCGTGGTGAACTTGAAATTACCACCGTGAACCAAGAATTCTTGAAAGATGGTGAACTAAAAGTGCAGGTGTTCAGCCGCGGATTCGCATGGTTAGATACGGGTACACATGATTCATTGAGCGAGGCTAGCACTTTTGTTGAGGTGATTGAAAAACGTCAAGGTTTGAAAGTGGCCTGCCTCGAAGCAATAGCCTATCGTAAGGGTTGGATCACAGAAGAGCGCATGAAAGAGTTGGCTGAGCCGATGAAGAAGAATCAGTATGGACAGTACCTACTGCAAGTTATTGATGAGAAGAAACGTGAGGTAGACGCCGACACATTCAGAATTATCAAGTAAAATGAAAATCAAAAAGTATGAAAACAATAGCAATAACTGGTGCATCCGGCTTTATTGGTCAGCACCTGCTGAAACACTATCTGGACGAGGGAGCGAAGGTGATAGCCTTTGTTCCAGACCCGGAAACATTGGAGCCTTACGCCTGCGAGAATCTTGAAGTGGTAATGGCTTTCTTCGAGGATTTTGGCCGTCTTTCAGAGATGACCGAAACAAGAGGCATAGATATCTTTTACTACCTCTCTTGGGGCGGTTATGGTAAGGCTACTAACGACTATGCAGCCCAGCAGCAAAACATCCTGCCCATTTGCAATGCGGTGAGCGAAGCAGCCAAAATGGGTTGTAAGCGTTTCTTATTTAGCACCTCGTTCTCTGAATATATGATCAGTGAACACGAAACACTAACTCACAATACCGGAGCACACTGCAATGTATATGGAGCTGCGAAGCAAGCAGCTCGTGTATTGGCACACGCCACTGCAGCTCAAAAGGGCGTACCCTTCCTCTGTGTGGCATTTGCCAACACCTTTGGTGTAGGCGATTGCAGCCATCGAAGCACTAACCTATTTGTACATAAACTACTAAAAGGTGAGGCACTTGACCTTACAGAAGGTATCCATCTTTACGACTGGAACTATATTGAGGACACATTGGCTGGATTAGTACTGGCAGGTGAAAAAGGTAAGGATGATGCCGTGTATTACATTGGAAGCGACCGCCGCCGACCTTTGAAGGATATTGTTGGTGAAGTCCGTGACATTTTAGCCCCTGGGGTGGAAATTCGTTTAGGTACCTACAAAGAAGACTTTCACGTGGACTATACAAGCGTAGACGTGACTCGTCTTTACAGAGATACTGGCTATCAGCCTAAATGGAACTTTAAGGATGCGGTAATTGCAACAGCAAACTGGGTAAAAACTTTAGATTGGGATTGATATGGCATACAAAAAGATAGAAACAAAACTACCTGGAGTGTTTATTCTAGAACCTCAGGTTTTTGGTGACAACAGAGGATGGTTTATGGAGTCGTGGTCGGAGAAGAATATGGAAGATATTGGTATCAATATCCATTTTGTGCAGGACAACCAAAGCTTCACTGCCAAAAAAGGAACACTTCGTGGTATCCACTATCAGCAGAATCCTATGGCGCAAGCCAAACTTGTACGTGTAGTACGTGGAGCCGTTGTTGATATTGCCGTTGATTTGCGAAAAGGCAGTCCTACTTATGGCCGTTGGACAAGTGTTGAGCTCTCTGCTGAAAATAAGAAACAATTTTATATTCCACAAGGTTTTGGTCACGCATTTTTAACCTTGACCGATGATGTAGAATTTGTTTACAAGTGCGATAATCTATACAGCAAAGAGTGTGACCGCAACATCCGTTGGAACGACCCACAGATTAATGTGGATTGGAAGTTATTTGGCTTGGAAGGAGAGCCTGTGTTGAGCGACAAGGATGCCAATGCACCGCTGCTCCAAGACAGTGACTGTAATTTTGTTTATTGATTGAAATTGAATTGAAAAATAACTAACAATGGACAAAGTAAGACTAGGAATCATCGGGATGGGTCGCATGGGCCTGACCCATTATTCGATTATCAACACCCATCCAGCGGTGGAAATGACGGCCATTGCTGACACCTCAAGTATGATGCTAAATATGATTAAGAAGTATCTGACTACGGTGAAAATGTTTGATGACTACAAAGACCTGCTGAAGAGCGGCTTGGTGGATGCTGTCATTGTCTGCACGCCCTCGTCGATGCACTATGATGTGTGTAAGATGGCTTGTGAGAAGGGCATTAGTGTGTTCTGCGAGAAACCCTTCACCACCGACCCGAAACTGGCCAGCGAATTGGCTGATATGTTTGAAACCAAGGGGTTGGTTAATCAGGTTGGATATGTGTACCGTTTCGACGCAGTGTTCAAAAAGGTGAAGGAGTTACTTGGGCAACAAATTATCGGTAAGGTGGTTCACACCAACGCACAGTTCTTGAGTTCCACCATCAGTAAAGTTCAACCAGAAAAGGGTTGGCGCTCGAAGCGCGAAAACGGTGGAGGCTGTACTTACGAGATGGGTAGCCATGTCATTGATTTGATGGAGTTCTTCTTCGGCAAGCCACAACGCATAATCGGTTCCATGATGAACAAGGTGTATTCTGAAGCTGTTGAGGACATTACCGATGCGGAGATGGTCTATGGCAACGGTATGACGGCTAACATCCACGTGAATTGGAGCGACTACACCTATCGCAAACCTATGCTGAAATTGGATATCCACGGTACGAAAGGCAAGATCCAAGCCGACCTATACGGCTATAAAGTGTATTTACGCGAAGAGAACAAACAAATGGGTTTGCCAGAAGGTTGGACTATGGTTCCCATGAATATGATTCCTGACCCTTGTCCTTATTATGTGCGAGGCACCAGCTTTACCAACCAGCTGTATGCCTTTGCCGATGCCGTCAAGGAAGCAAGGAAGACCGTTGGCTGCTCGTTCCGCGAGGCCACCGACACGCAAGAGGTAATCCATACCATTTTTACCAACGAAAAAAACTAAAGTCATGGAAAAGATAGACAAAATAGTATTCGGAGACAACCAGTTTTTTGGCATTAACCACCGCTCACAAGAGAAAGCGGAAGAGATGCTGAAACGTTTTGGCAATATCGACAACATTTTCGAGGTATACGACAATGCTTTCGACTGCGGCGTGAAAGCTATAATGTTGAACAGCAACGAGAAAGCACAAGCCATCTGCGACCGTTTCCGTTCCAACAAAGCCAAATATGGTGATATAGTATGGTACCCTTCCATCCCATACCCCTACAAGTACGCGAACATGGTGAATGAGCTGGGAATTTTCCCTGCCGTAAACGAGGTTCTGTTCAAGGGTAACACTGCTGGCGGAGTCCTTGGTATGATTGGCAAGGGGGCTTCTGCTTTGTTCACCAAAGATGCCATGAAGATGATGGAGATGCTCATCGACGTGGAATACAAGATGTTCCAAGGGTTAAATGTCAAAGTGTTGTTCTTGCAGAATGTGATAGCCGACTTGGTGTTGGGTTACGACATCAAAGAAGTATTTGAGCATTATTGTGATTATATCCGCAAAAAATACAAGGTTCTTCCCGGCATCATCACCCTCAACATGCCTTACCTGAAGAGCAAGTTAGAGGAATGGGGTATCGACGAAGTGGTCATCTGCTCATCCATCAATGCAGCGGGCTTCAACATGCATCCTTCAAAGGAAGAGTACGAACGTGTGATTGCGGCTAATGATCCTTCGAAGTATCAGTTGATGGCGATGAATGTGTTGGCTTCAGGTTCCATTACGGTACAACAGAGTTTTGACTACATCAATAGTTTGAATTTGCAGAGCGTGGTGTTTGGCGCTTCGAGCAACGGACATATCAAAAGTACGGTGGAGGCGATACTATTGAAAGATTGAAACAAGCCTTAACGGGGCAATGGAGTTTTCCACACAGCTCCAATGCCCTAAACCCTAATGGGCAGGTCCCCGCTGGTTTCTCATAAAACAGGTTCGATACCCAGCGTACCTGCCCAATTTATTGATGTATAAAATGTGTGGCGTTATTATTGGCATTATATTGACCTATACGCCAAAAAATATAGGGTGATTATTTGTTTATTTGAAAATTAACCCATAGTTTTGCAGCGCAAAATCAAAAACAATAGGAACATTGATTAAAAGCTAATTCTATGCACGACATATACTTTATTGGAGTAGTCTTCATTATTTCACTTTTAGTGGCATCGCTGGCACACCGTCCTGTGCTGCTTTTCGCCAAGAAGCACAACTTCTACGACAATCCTAATGCAAGGAAACTCCAACGAAGGCCTATTCCTGTCATGGGTGGATTTGTCGTGTTTGTGGGCGCCCTGGTCGGCTCCTTATGCTATTGGTTCAAGCGTGACTGTTCCTCGCTCATCCCCGTGCAAGTGGCCATGTTTCTCATGCTTCTCGTCGGTGCATGGGACGATGCAAAGAATCTGTCGCCTAGAATAAAGTTTATTTTCGAGATTGCCATAGTGATTGCTTTGGCACTTGTCAACCATTCTCCCATCAATAGCTTGCATGGGCTGTGGGGCGTAAACGAATTCTCTCCCTGGATTGCCTGGCCGCTGACGGTGTTTGCTTGCGTGGGCATCATCAACGCCATCAACATGATTGACGGTGTTGACGGACTGTCTTCCGGAATGTGCATCACCATTTTCGGCTTTTTGGGCTTGTTGTTTTTCAAGTCTTGGGATTTCGTGCATGCTGCTTTAGCCGTGGCCATCGTTGGTGGTCTTATCCCATTTTTCATTACGAATGTGTTCGGGGAACGGTCCAAGATGTTCATCGGAGATGCGGGTACGTTGATGTTGGGCATCGTAATTAGTGAAATGGTCATGTCGATACTGACTTCTGAATCGGTTTGCACCTATCGTATATCCAATTCTTTCTGCCTGATAGCTTTCACTTTGGCGGTGGTGGCCATTCCCGTTTTTGACACCTTGCGCGTGATGTTTGGCCGTATAAGCCGAGGCGAATCGCCGTTCTATCCCGACAAGACCCATCTGCATCACGCCTTTATCGACTATGGATTCCATCATTTGGAGA
>JAEEGL013808716.1_pt1 | contig 36252 bp, 30 predicted proteins | sample 9134231 | NCBI WGS metagenome assembly JAEEGL01 (sample SAMN16246548, study PRJNA631951) | gut metagenome | biome: gut microbiome; feature: rumen; material: fiber-attached | host: Bos | place: Iran: Karaj | collected 2018-10
ATTGAGATTTATTACAGCTTCGTCGGTAAGCTGGAGTTGCCGCAGAAATGACCAACCCGATCCGGCGCTGCGCTGACGCCGGACGGGCTGGCATTTCGACCTCTTTTTTTGAGATCAATTACTTCTTTAACAATCATGAACTAAGAGCCAGGGCATGAAGCAGCGCATGGCGGGCGGCGGCGTAGCCCTGGTGGGTATCACTCTGGTGCCCTTGCTGTCCGGCCTTTTCGGCTGATCCCGCAGACCTGTTTCGGAGGGGCCGCAGCCTGCGGCCCCTCCCCCGAAAGGAGGAGGATATTCTATGGAGCTGCTGTGGCAAAAGATCACGGAATGGCTGAAGCAGGTCCTCATCTCCGGCATCACGGATAACCTTACGGGGATGTTCGATGCGACCAATCAAAAGGTGGCGGAGATCTCCGCGCAGGTAGGCACCACGCCGCAGGCATGGAACAGCGGCATTTACAACATGATACATGCCCTGTCTGACTCTGTGATCGTCCCCATCGCGGGAGCGATCCTCGCTTTTGTCATGACTCTGGAGCTGATACAGATGATCACGGAGAAGAACAACCTGGGGGACATAGATACCTGGATGTTCTTCAAATGGGCGTTCAAAAGCGCGGCTGCAGTCCTGATCGTTACCAACACCTGGAACATCGTCATGGGCGTGTTCGACATGGCCCAAAGCGTCGTTTCCAGAGCATCCGGCGTCATCGTCTCCGACGCCAGCATCGACATCTCAACGATCATGACAGGTCTTGCGAGCAGACTGAATGCGATGGATGTAGGACCGCTGTTTGGGTTATGGTTCCAGTCCCTGTTCGCGGGTATCTGTACCTGGGCGCTGACCATCTGCATTTTCATCATCATCTACGGACGGATGATCGAGATCTACCTGGTGACGTCTCTTGCCCCGATCCCTATGGCGACCATGATGAACCGGGAATGGAGCAGCATGGGACAGAACTATCTTCGCTCCCTGCTGGCACTGGGATTTCAGGCGTTCCTCATCATCGTCTGTGTGGCGATCTACGCGGTGCTGGTGCGGAACATCTCCGCAACATCGGACATCAGCGCGGCCATCTGGACCTGCCTGGGCTACACGGTGCTGCTGTGCTTCTGCCTGTTCAAAACAAGCAGTCTGGCCAAGGGCGTATTCAATGCGCACTGAGGATTGACATGGTAGCAGAATTCGGTTAGAATAATAGCATCTAAATGCCACGGAGGTGTCGTCATGAACATTCGCCCCTCTGCCGCGATACGGCAAAACTACAACGAGATCGCTAACTTCTGTAAAGAAACCGGTGAACCGGTTTACCTGACCAAAAACGGAGAAGGCGAACTTGTGGTCATGGACATTGAAGCCTTTGTCCGTAGAGAGAAAATGCTCAAGCTGAAGGAAAAACTTTTGGACATTGAGCGTGATCGGCTTGCCGGAGCGACATATTATTCTCCGGATGAACTGGATCAAGCAATGACAGATGCGATCCGTGCCGCACAGGAGAGCGGAAATGCGTAAGTATCGGATCGCTATATCCGGTGAAGCACGTCGAATGCTGACAGAGCATGTGTTTTTCCTGGCGAGGATCAATCCAGAAGCGGCGAAACGGCTCCAAAAGAAGCTCATGGATGCCATACGAAGCTTGGACACCATGCCGGAACGGTATCCCTTTCTTGACCCGGATGACCGCAGAAGTCCATATCGGAAAATGGTAGCAACGGAAAACCATCTGATCATATACACCATACAGGATGACACCGTTTTCGTGGAGTATGTGATTGATGGCCGCCAGGATTACGGATGGTTGTTCTGAAGCACAGTCTGAAAACATCATATTCATCGGAGAATCGTCATCGCAGCGCGATGGCGATTTTTTATGCTCATAAGAAGGAGGCTCCGTTATGGCCTATGTCAACGTCCCCAAGGATCTGACCAAAGTAAAAAGCAAAGTGCTGTTCAATCTTACCAAACGACAGCTTGTGTGTTTCGGCGGCGGTGCGCTTCTCAGCGTCCCGCTTTTCTTTTTGCTCAAACGGCACATCAGCGTCAGCGCAGCAGCGATGGTGATGATGATCGTCATGCTCCCGGCCTTCCTGCTGGCGATGTATGAACGCAATGGGCAGCCCCTGGAGGTCGTTCTGCGGAATATCGTCCGCGTCTGCTTCCTCCGGCCCAAGGTCAGGGCCTATAAAACCGAAAACTTCTACGCCGTTTTGGAACGGCAGAACAATTTGGATCAGGAGGTGTACCGCATTGTCCACGGACAAGAAAAAGCTATCCCGCACCGAGAAAAAGGAGATCGAGGCAGCCATCGCAAGGGCAAACCGAACGGATAAGAAAGAAAAGTCCGCCCAGGACAGCATCCCGTATCAGCGGATGTACCCGGACGGGATTTGCAGAGTAACGGATACCCGCTACGTGAAAACCATCCGCTACCTGGACATCAACTACCAGCTCTCCCAGAACGAGGACAAAAACGCCATCTTCGACAGTTGGTGTGATTTCCTCAATTTCTTCGATTCCTCCGTACCGTTTCAGCTCACCTTCGTCAACCTCTCCACGACGGAGGAAAACATCTCCCGGCAGATCGACATCCCTCTCCGCGGGGACGAGTTCGACGATATCCGGGAGGAATACACGACCATGCTCCGCAGCCAGGTGTCGAAGGGAAAAAACGGGCTTACCAAGTCAAAATACCTGACCTTCGGCATCGAGGCGGAGAACTTTCGGCTGGCAAAACCTCGGCTGGAGCGCATCGAGATGGACCTCCTCAACAACTTCAAGCGCCTTGGCGTTTCCGCGACGGCTCTGAACGGCACCGAGTATCTGGAGGTCCTGCACGATATCTTCAACATGGACGAACGGAAGACCTTCCGCTTTTCCTGGGACTGGCTGGCTCCCTCCGGCCTGTCCACAAAGGACTTCATCGCTCCCAGTTCCTTTGAGTTCAAAACCGGTCGGCAGTTCCGAATGGGGCAAAAGACCTGCAAGGTCAGCTTTCTGCAGATCCTGGCTCCGGAGCTGAATGACCGGATGCTGGCAGATTTTCTGGATATGGAGAGCAGCCTTGTGGTGAGCATCCATATTCAATCTGTGGATCAGACCAAGGCCATCAAGACCATCAAGCGGAAGATCACAGACCTGGACAAGAGCAAGATCGAAGAGCAGAAAAAGGCGGTCCGTGCCGGATACGACATGGACATCATCCCCTCCGATCTTGCCACCTACGGCCAGGAGGCAAAGAAGCTGCTGCAGGACCTCCAGAGCCGTAATGAGCGGATGTTTCTTGTGACCTTCCTCATCCTGAACACCGCCAACGGCCAGCGGCAGCTCAACAACACCGTCTTTCAGGCGTCCAGCATCGCCCAACGCCACAACTGCGCGCTGACCCGGCTGGACTTCCAGCAGGAGGAGGGCCTGTTCAGCTGCGTCCCCCTGGGGAACAACCTGGTGGGCATCCAGCGGGGATTGACCACCTCCAGCACGGCGATCTTCGTCCCGTTCACCACGCAAGAGCTGTTCCAGACGGGGTCGGAGGCGCTGTACTACGGCATCAATGCTCTGTCGAACAACCTTATCATGGTATCGCGGAAGCTGTTGAAAAACCCCAACGGGCTGATCCTGGGCACTCCAGGCTCAGGCAAGTCCTTTTCCGCCAAGAGGGAGATCACCAACGCCTTTCTCATCTGTCCCCATGACGACATCATCATCTGCGACCCGGAGGGCGAATATGCCCCGCTGGTGGAACGGCTGCATGGACAGGTCATTAAGATCTCTCCCACCGGCAAGGGGTACGACGGGAAGCCCTGTTACGTCAATCCCATGGATATCAATCTGGACTATTCTGACGATGAAAACCCCCTGTCCCTGAAATCCGACTTCATCCTTTCCCTCTGCGAGTTGATCGTGGGCGGCAAGGACGGTCTGGCTCCCGTGGAAAAAACCATCATCGACCGCTGTGTCCGCTTGGTGTACCGGGAGTACCTCAATGATCCCCGGCCGGAGAAGATGCCGATTCTGGAGGACCTGTACAATGCACTCCGCGCCCAGGAAGAAAAGGAAGCGCATTACGTCGCGACGGCGCTGGAGATCTACGTCACCGGCTCCCTCAACGTGTTCAATCACAGGACGAACGTGGACATTGGCAGCCGGATCGTCTGCTACGACATCAAGGAGCTGGGCAAGCAGTTGAAACAGATCGGGATGATCATCATACAGGACCAGGTCTGGAACCGGGTCACCATCAACAGGGCAGAACACAAGACCACCCGCTGCTACATCGACGAGTTCCATTTGCTGCTGAAGGAGGAACAGACGGCTAGCTACTCTGTGGAGATTTGGAAGCGGTTTCGCAAATGGGGCGGCGTCCCCACCGGGATCACACAGAACGTCAAGGACCTGCTCGCGTCCCGGGAGGTGGAGAATATCTTTGAAAACAGCGATTTCATCTACATGCTCAATCAGGCGTCAGGGGACCGGCAGATCCTGGCCAAGCAGCTCAATATCTCCCCCTACCAGCTTTCTTATGTGACCCATTCCGGAGAGGGCGAGGGCCTGCTGTTCTATGGGAATACCATCATCCCCTTTGTGGACCACTTCCCGCGGAATACCGAATTGTACCGCATCATGACAACCAAACCGGCCGACCTGGCGGAGCCGGCATCGTAATGGGGAGGGATCACAGTTGAATGAACTCATTTCCTTCGATAATCCGGAGTTTGGCAAGGTGCGCAGCCTGCTGCTGAACGGTGAGCCCTGGTTCGTGGCTATAGATGTATGTGCCGCGATTGAGGTAGATCGCACCGCAGTTCGGCGATTGGACGATGATGAAAAGGGTGTGCATTTAATGCATACCCCTGGCGGAGATCAAAGATTAGGGATTATCAATGAGTATGGTCTGTATTCTCTGATCCTGTCCAGCCGAAAACCGGAAGCAAAGGCATTCAAACGATGGATAACCCACGAAGTCATCCCCGCCATCCGAAAGCACGGAGCGTATATGACCGACTCGCTTATGGATCAGGTCATGCAGAATCCGCAGATGATCTACAAAATGGCTGAAAAGCTCCTCGCCGAGCGCAATCGTGCTGACCAGCTGAGTCGGGAACTGCAAGCGGCCAAGCCCAAGGCGGCGTATTTCGACGCCTTCGTCCATCCGGGGGACTGTACCAATATCCGAAACACAGCCAGCGAGCTGGGGATTCCCCAGAAGGAGTTCATCACATGGCTTCTGAAAAAGCAGGTGCTGTACCGGGATCACAACGGGCAGCTTCTGCCGTACAGCACCTATCTCCACCGGGGCTGCTTTATCGTGCGGGACTTCGTGCAGAACGGGCATCAGTGCGTTCAGACGCTGTTCACGCCCCGGGGCAAGGACTTTGTGCGCAGAAACGCCATTGACCTGGGTGATCAGTCATGACGAAACGAGAGCCCCGTCTGAAATTCACAAAAGAGGAAAAGGCTTCACCTCAGCTGAAAAAGGCCGTACAGAAGGTGAAGAAAGCGGAGGCCAAAGCGGACAAAGACCAGGCGAAGATCCCGAAAAAAGCGGTGAAAGAAAAGGTCACGGACCCGACTACGGGAAAGATCACGACAAAGATCCATTTCGTGGACAAAAAGCCGCCCTCCAGGCTGCTCCATGCGGCTGCGACTGTCCCGCTGAATGCACTGTCCGGAATGGCGCATCGGGAGATCAGCCAGAATGAAGACGAAAACATCGGGTTGCAAGCGTCGCACTTCGCGGAGAACGGCGCGGAATCCGGAATCCGGCTGACGGAATCCGCCGTCCACGCCCAGCGGCTGCGGCCTTACCGTAAAGCTGCGGCTGCGGAGAGAAAACTGGAAAAGGCCAATTTGAACGCCCTCTACAAAAAGGCTGAGCTGAAACAGCCTTCTAGCAATCCGATCTCCAGATGGCAGCAGCGCCGAAGCATCCGTAAGCAATACGCAGCCGCAAAAGCAAAACAGAATGTGGGGACTGCAAAACGAGCGGCAGGAGCCGCAGGCAGGGCCGTGGACAGGATCAAAAAGACGGCGAAGAAGACCGCAGAATTTGTCCTGCGTCATCGAAAAGGACTCCTGGCCGCCGGCGGACTCATGCTGGCTCTGACCTTTATGCTGAACGTCTTTTCCTCCTGCTCCGTCTTTCTTCAGAGCCTGGGCACATCCGTGGCTGCCAGCACCTACCCCTCCGAGGATGCGGACATGCTGGGTGCAGAGGCGGTCTACTGCGGAATGGAAGCCGCCCTGCAGGAGTATCTGGACACCTATGAAAGCACCCACGACTATGATGAGTACTACTTCGACCTGGATGAGATCGAGCATGACCCCTATGTGCTGATCTCCATACTCACCGCGCTGAAGGGCGGCGAATGGACGCTGGAGGAAATGGCGGACACGCTGTTCTTTCTATTTCAGGAACAGTATATCCTCACGGAGGATGCGGTCACGGAGACACGGTATAAGACGGAAACGCGCATCGGCACAAAAACAGTCACGGACCCGGATACCGGGGAAGAAAAATTGGTGCCGTATGAGTACGAGGCGGAGGTCCCCTATGAATATACCATCTGCAGTGTCGCGCTGAGGAACTTCAACCTTTCCCACCTTCCGGTCTACATCATGGATTCGGATCAGTTTTCCAGCTACGCCGTCTATATGTCCACCCTCGGGAACCGACCCGATCTGTTCCCAACCTCGCCTTATGTGGGCAAGTACACCAGCGCTTATACGGACTACGAGATCCCACCGGAGGCGCTGGACGACGAACAGTTTGCCGCCATCATCACGGAGGCGGAGAAGTACCTGGGCTATCCCTATGTATGGGGCGGCAGTTCTCCCAGCACCTCCTTCGATTGCTCCGGTTTTGTGAGCTGGGTCATCAATCATTCCGGCTGGGATGTGGGGCGGCTGGGTGTGGACGCACTGTATGGCATTTGCACCCCGGTGTCCGCGGCGGAGGCCAAGCCCGGCGACCTGGTGTTTTTCCAGGGGACCTATGATACCCCCGGCATGAGCCATGTGGGGATCTACGTCGGCAACTCGACCATGATCCACTGCGGCGATCCCATTTCTTACGCCAATCTCAATTCAAGCTATTGGCAGGCGCATTTCGCCGGATACGGGCGTCTGCCATAGGAAAGGAACGATCTCATGAATCCCAAGATCATCAAGCTACGGGAAGAACACAGCAAAAACAAGGCGAAGATCCTGGAACTCAGCGCGCGGAACCGGGAGCTGGAAAAGCAGCTCCGGGGACTGGAGAATACCGAGATCATCGGGCTTGTCCGCGCCCGGGGTATGAGCCTGGAGGACTTCGCCGCACTCATGCGGGAACAGAATCCCGCCGTTGCGGTTCCGATCAAAAACGAACAGGAGGAAACTGAATATGAGGAAACCTAATCTTCGCATCATCCCCGTTCTACTGGCCGTCATGCTCTGTGTGGCGGCCTTGTCCTTTACTGCCTTTGCGGCTGGCGGGGACTACTACGCCTATGAGCCGCCCATGGAAACCACGGAGCCGACGGAACCGCCTGAGCCCCCGGAGCCGGAAGTTACCCCGGAACCGCCCTTTACTCCGGGAGGCAATCTTTCCCTGATCGACGATATTCCTTACCAAAGCAAACAGTTCATCACCGTGCAGAGCAAGAGCGGCAATTACTTCTACATCATCATTGACCTGGCTGCCGATGAAGAAAACGTCTACTTCCTGAACATGGTGGACGAGGCCGATCTGCTGGCCCTGATCGACGAGCCGGAAGGCGAACTGGAGCCCACCCCCGCCGTCTGTACATGCAAGGATAAGTGTACCGTCGGTCATGTGGATACCTCCTGCCCGGTGTGCGCCACCAATATGAGCGAGTGTACCGGGAAGGAGAAGAAGCCGGAGGTCACCCCCGCCCCGGAGGTCCCGGAGCCGGAACCCGCAAAGAAAACAGGCGGCGTCAGTCCTGCAGCGCTGATCCTTCTGCTCCTGGCTTTGGGCGGCGACGCTGCCTTCTATATCCTGAAGGTCAAAAGCAAGGCAAAGCCCAAGACCAAAGGCGATACCGACCTGAACGATTACGACTATGGGAGCGAGGACGATGAAGAATATGAGTTTGAGCAGTACGATCCGGAGGACGCGGGAGAAGCGTCCAAAGAATCAGAAGAAGAATAACCTTTTCCGGTAATCGCCTCCAGAAAAGCAAAGCTAATCGAACGATATATGAGAGATACAATATATATTTCGTGCGATAGCTATTGATTGTTCCAAGAAAATCGCATATAATATAGACATGAGAACGGAAGGAGGGTTCATGATGGTCGTCACTGCTACGGAATTCAAGGTGAACTTCGGAAAGTATCTTGGTCTGCTTGCAACGGAGGATATCTTCATCACAAAAAACGGAAAGAAGATCGCAAAGGTGTCCAACCCCAACGTTAGTGCGGTGGATTCCATCAGCGGTATTCTCGCTGGAAAGCTGCCGGAAGACTATAATGCCAAAACGCTGAGAGAGGAGCGGCTGCAAAAGTATGCGCCTGATGATTGACACCAACATCTTTTTAGATGTTCTGACTCAGCGGGAACCGTTTTACACAGATTCCAGAGAGGTACTGAAGCTCTGCGAAAATAAGAAAGTCCAAGGTTTTCTTCCTGCTTCCTGCGTTACCGATATCTTTTATCTTGTCCACAGATATCTGCACAGCACAGAGATGGCATATAAGGCGCTCGGCTCTGTCCTGGACATTGCAAAGGTGCTGTCCGTCACAAACGACGATGTTCTGAATGCCTATCTGACCAGAGCATCAGATTTTGAAGACTGTCTCCTGGCCACCTGTGCAAAGTCCAACAAATGTGATGCCATTGTCACGAGGAATAAAAAAGACTACCTGACTTTCGGAATCACTCTGTTGTCCCCGGAAGAACTGTTGGAGTTGTTTCCCACCGAGGAAGAAACCGAATAATCGAATAAGATCAGTGCAAAGGCAGTCCTTCGGGGCTGCTTTTTGCTATGCCCGAAAGGAGGAATCGCCATGCAAAAACTTGTGATTGCGGAGAAACCATCCGTAGCAAAAAGCATCGCCGCCGTGATCGGCGCGAATCAGCGGCACGACGGATATTTCACAGGAGGCGGCTATACCGTTTCCTGGTGCCTGGGCCATCTGGCAGAGATTTCCGACGCCTCTGCCTACAACGAAGATTATGCCAAATGGCGCAGGGAGGACCTGCCCATCATACCGCCAAGCTTTCGCTTCACCGTCGCCCAAGACAAGCAGAAGCAGTTCGACGTGCTGCGGGAACTGCTGTGCTCACCGGAGACTTCCGAGGTCATTAATGCCTGTGACGCCGGACGGGAGGGAGAACTGATCTTCCGCACTGTCTACGAATTGTCGGGCTGCGCCAAGCCCATGAAACGGCTGTGGATCTCCAGTATGGAGGATGCGGAGATCCGAAAGGGGTTTCAAAACCTGCGTCCAGGCGGGGACTATGACGGCCTGAATCAGTCGGCCTTGTGCCGTGCACAGGCGGACTGGCTGGTGGGAATCAACGCCACTCGGTATTTCTCTCTGCTCTATGGCCGGACGCTGAACATCGGGCGGGTCATGTCACCCACGCTGGCCATGTTGGTCCAAAGGGAGGCGGAGATCGCGGCTTTTGTCCCGGAGCTGTTCTACACCGTCCAGCTGGATTGCGGTTTCATTGCCGCGACGGAACGAATGAGGAATAAGCCTGATGCTGAATCTGTACTGGCTGCCTGCGGAAACACAGCGTTAGTTCGGGCGATAGAGCGCAAAGAGAAAACCGAAAACGCTCCTGCGCTCTACGATCTCACCACCCTCCAGCGGGAGGCCAACCGCACCCTGGGCTATTCCGCCCAACAGACGCTGGATTATCTGCAGGCCCTCTATGAAAAGAAGCTTTGTACTTATCCCCGGACGGACAGTCGGTATCTCACTGACGATATGGAACCCAGCGTACTGGAATACGTTGCCGCCGCTGCCGCCATCTGCGGCATGGACGCTCCCACAAAGATATTCGCTGACCAGGTTTGTGACAGCACAAAGGTCAGCGACCATCACGCCATCATCCCAACCGTCAGTGCAGGGAACGCCGATCTGAGTGCCCTGCCCATGGGGGAACGAAAGATTTTGAAGCTGACGGCGCGGGGCTTGCTCCGGGCCGTGTCTGACGCGTATCGCTATGCCGAAACCACCATCACTCTGGACTGCAGCGGGCACAGCTTCACCGCCAAGGGCAGAACGGTCCTCGCTCTGGGCTGGAAAAACTACGATCCGAAGAAGAAGGAGAAAGACAACTCCATTCCAGAACTGACCGAGGGCCGAACTATCCCCGTATCCAACGCTGCGGTCAAGGAGGGAAATACCACACCACCCAAACACCATACCGAAGACACGATCCTCAGCAGCATGGAAACGGCGGGAGCAAAGGAAGCGCCGGAGGACGCTGAACGGAAAGGGATCGGCACCCCGGCCACCCGCGCCGCCGTGCTGGAAAAGCTGATATCCTCCGGTTTCGTGGAGCGGTGGAGAACGAAGAAAACCACAACGCTGATCCCGTCTACCCTGGGAAAGGCGCTCATCACCGTGCTGCCGGAGGTCCTGCAATCACCCTTGCTCACGGCGGAATGGGAGCATCGTCTGAGGGAGATCGAGCGCGGGGAGCTGACCCCGGAGGTCTTCATGGAAGGTATCGCCGCCATGCTTCGGGAATTGATCCAGACATACGAGCCTGTCCCCGATGCGGGGGTCCTGTTTCCCTCCAAGCTTGAGGTCATCGGAAAATGTCCCCGCTGCGGTCGAAACGTGGTAGAGAAGAAGCAGGGGTTCTTCTGCGATGACTGGAACTGCGGCTTTGCCCTTTGGAAGAACAGCAAGTTCTTTTCTGCGAAGAAAAAACAGCTCACAAAAGCCGTGGCGGAGGCATTGTTGAAGGACAGAAAAGCGAAGCTCACCGGCTGTTGGTCAGAGAAAACAGGCAAGACTTATGATGCGACCGTCTTGCTGAACGACAACGGGCGGCAGGTCAGTTTCAGTCTGGAGTTTGCCGGTTAGAGTTCTCTGCAAGTAAAATACGGATGCCAGCCAAATGCTGACGTCCCGCTATTCCCCAAAATCAACAATTTCTCGTTTTTGGGGAATAGAACAGCTGAATACGACACGAAAACAGCGCACTTGCATGGGTGTTTCATCTATGTGAGTGCGTCGAACTGTTGAAAGGAGATTCCCCATGCCAGAAACCAAAACCAACAAGGAACGCTTGAAGGAGATCACGGACGGTATCGAGCAGGGCATCAAGGAACTGTTCCAGAGCGACAGATACCGGCAGTACCTCTCCGTCATGAGCCATTTCCACCGCTACAGCGTCAACAACACCATGCTCATCTATCTCCAACGTCCCGACGCCTCCCTGGTGGCGGGATACGAGAAATGGAAGAATCAATTCGGACGCCATGTGAAACAGGGAGAGCACGGGATCACCATTATCGCCCCCACGCCCTTCAAGAAAAAGATCGAGGAAGTCAAGCTGGACCCGGATACGAAAGCGCCGCTTCTGGACCAGGACGGCAAAGAGATCATGGAGGAAAAAGAGATCAGCATCCCCATGTTTAAGCCGGTCAAGGTATTCGACGTGGCGCAGACGGACGGCAAGCCCCTCCCGCAGCTGGCGGAAGCTCTGACGGGCAGCGTAGAGCAGTATGAGGTCTTCACTGAAGCTCTGCACCGTTCTTCGCCGGTGCCGATCTCTTTCAAATCCCTGGGGCCGAACCTGGATGGGTATTTCAGTCCCGGCGACCAGGCCATTACCATCCGGGAGGGCATGAGCCAGATACAGACCGTTTCCGCCATGGTCCATGAGATCGCCCATTCCAAGCTGCACGACTACGAAAAGCGGCAGGTGGAAGCCTCTGCGGGCAAGGACGGCGCGGAGATCGTCAAAAAGGATCGAAATACAGAGGAGGTGGAGGCCGAGAGCATATCTTATGCCGTGTGTCAATACTTCGGCATCGAGACCGGCGACAACAGCTTCGGCTACATCGCAAGCTGGTCTGAGGGAAAGGAGTTGAAGGAACTCAAAGCCAGTCTGGAAACCATCAACCGGACCGCCTCCGAGCTGATCTCGGCCATCAACTACAATTACCGGGAGATCTGCAAGGAACGCGGCATCGATCCCAAGGCGCTGATGGAACAGACGGAGGATGTCCCGCCGCTCCCGGAAGTTTCTGTTCAGGAAGTACCTGCGCCGGAGCCCCCCGACGCCTGTCAGGTATTTGCAGCCGACCTCTGCAATTATCTGGAGCAGCTCCACCATGAAGGGAAAATCGGCAAGCCCTTCAGTCTTACACAAAAGGATGACCTCATTGCCGGCCTTGCGGATGTTTTGCGGAGCGGCAGCTTTGACGGCGCCCGGGGAGTTCTTGCCGGAGCGGCCAAGCAGTCCGGCGTTCCCGTACCGGAGGAGCTGTCAGCCAGACTGGAAGCCCTCAGCGATGAATGGGATAAGAGCCTGACCTATAAACTGGAGCATGGTGTCATGCAGGACGGCACCGACTACGTAATGGCCTTTGCGGGAGAGACCGCCCACGGCGCGATTTTCACCGGCCCCACCAAGGTTTGTGAAAGGCTGCTGGACGAACTGAATGAGGGAACGATGACGGCGAAACAAGCCAGGGCCCTCAATCAGCTGTGGGAGAAAACCGGAGCGGAACGGCCCTTGGGAGAGCCTGAGACGCTGTACCGGATAGATAAGACGCAGCTCCTCCACATCCAGGCAGCCGACGACGGCTTTGCCTATTCCCTTTATGATGCGGACAGTATGAAGCTCATCGACGGCGGACAGATCGGTTTCGAGGGTGCGAAAATGCATCCGGTGGAAACGCTCATGGAAGGTGCGTTCAGAGAAGTCTGCGTTTTGCAGGCGCTGAAGCCCAAACAGGTTGAACCTATACCGCTGGAGAAGTTGGAAGAGATCAAAGAAGCCAACGCCCTGCCGCCCATTCAGGAGATACATCAAGACGAGCCTGAACCGGATACTCTCCCTGACCCTGCCGTCACGATGCAGATGATGGAGCACTACGGGTATTCGGACCGGGATATGCTGCCGCTGTCCAAGGACCGGGCGCTGGAGCTGGCAGACCGGGACATCACGATCTTTATGCTCTATCGGGATGGTACGGAGGAGATGGCCTTTGATGCGGAGGAGATCGTCCGGCATGACGGCCTTTTCGGTGTTTCCCGCGACGAATGGGAGGCGATCCGGGAAGAAATCCCCCCGCGTGACGTGGAGCAGCGGTTCATGGACAATTCCAGGGACGCATACGTGATCTACCAGCTGCGAAGGGATGCCTCGGCAGACCTGCTTTTCACTGAACTGGACCGACTGAACGCAGCTCCCGACCGGAGGAACTATGAGCCGATCTATACCGGGGACCTTCAGGGGGACGGAAATACCCATGAGAAGCTGGAGGACCTGTTTCAGACATTCAACATCAACCGGCCCGGAGATTTCTGCGGACACAGCCTGTCCGTCAGCGACATCGTTGCGCTGAAACAGGACGGCGAAGTATCCTACCACTACTGCAACAGCGTGGGCTTCCGGGATCTGCCGGGCTTCAACCAGCCGGAAAACTATCTGAAATCTGCGGAGATGGCGATGGAGGACGACTACGGCATGATCGACGGCATCATCAACAACGGTCCCAGGGAACCCAACGCGGAGAAGACGGAAGTGAGAACAGCTACCGCTCCCAGGGCCAAGGACGAACGCCCCTCCATCCTGGAGCGGCTGAAGCAGCCCCTGCCGAAACAGGCAAAAACTACAGCGCCCCACCGGAGCGCGGAAATGGAGATTTGAATGAATACCCTCACCTATGAAGAACTGCAGCTCATGGCACTTTACAACGTCAGCGGTACCCGCGCCGACTTGATCGAAGAACTGAAACGGATGCGGGGCTATATGGGAGACGAGGACGCGGAACTGCAGGCGCTGACCGACAGCGCCATCGGAAAACTGGAGGCCATGTCCTATGAGGAATATTCCACCCTGGACCTGACTCCGGACTTCGATGCGGAGGACGAAGATGCCGAATAAGCTGCAATTCTACGCGCAGCTGGCCGAGCAAACAGCTCAACGGGTCACGGGCAGCTTTCAGGCATGGACGGGCTTTCTTGCCACCGCAGCGCGGCTCTACAAGTACCCCTACCATGAGCAGCTCATGATCTACGCTCAGCGGCCGGAGGCTACGGCCTGCGCGGACTATGAGCTATGGAACAACACCATGCACCGTTATGTCCGGCGCGGGAGTCAGGGGATCGCCCTCATTGACACCAGCAACGACCAGCCCAGGCTCCGGTATGTATTTGACGTGTCCGACACGGGCGGCGGGAAAAACTCCCGCCGCCCCAACCTTTGGGAATACCGGGACGAACACTACGACGCAGTGACCGCCGCCCTGGAGCGGCGCTTCGACGTAGACGCCGATCACGGCCTTGCGGAGCAGCTGGAACGGATCGCCGCTCAGCTCGCGGGAGAATACTGGAACGACAACCAATTCGATATACTCGGTATCGTTGACGGTTCCTTCCTGGATGACTATGATGATTTCAATGTCGGAGCGGCCTTCCGAAACGCCGCTGCTGTCAGCACCACATACGCTATCCTGTCCCGTTGCGGGCTGGAGCCGGAGGAATTCTTTTCCCCCGAAGATTTCCTTAGCGTCTTTGATTTCAATACTCCTGCCACCGTCGCCGCTCTCGGAACGGCGGTCAGCGAAAACAGTGAGCAGATCCTGCGGCAGATCGAAGTCACCATCCGAAACTATGAGCGTGAAAAGAACGCGGAAAGGAGCCAGAGCCATGAACGAACTGAGCTATCTGACCAGCGGGGATTATCTGATCCCCGACCTGACGCTGACCGAGCAGGAGCAGAAGCCCCTGGGCAAGTACGGGAGGATGCGGAAGAAGTACCTTCAAGAGCATCGCCCGGTGCTGTGGAATCAGATGATCCTCAGCGAGACCCTGTACCCGCACCTGCGGGAGATCGACGAGACGGCAGCCAGCCGCATGGAACAGATGCTCCCGGCGCTGGTGAAGGCCGCGGGGGCGACGGAGGAACTGAAGGCCAGCGACCCAATGACCTGGGTGGGCCTGATGAATACTTGCAGGGCCCAGGCGGAGGAGACGATCCTGAAAGAGCTGATCTACAGCTGAGCCAGGATGCCGACGGGCAATTCAACCTGTTCCCAACCGAAGAGGAGCAAATAGAGCGCATCAGTGAAGCGGAGAGCGTACCGGAAACGCCCTCCGCTTTTTCTGTTTCTCAGGAGGATATCGACCATTTGCTCCGGCTGGGCAGCAACACCGAGAACGCCCGGACAAGGATCGCCCTGGAGTTCATGAAGCAGAAACCCATGAACGAGCTGACGGACTTCGTAAAGCAGACCTTCCGCGAAGGTTATGGCCTCAAGCTCGGGGACCGAAACTTATCTTCCTGGGCTGCCGACGACGGTCTGCACATCACCTGGGGGACCTCTGTCCGTTATGCCAATACCGCGCAGATCCTCTCCTGGGAGGACGCTGCGTCCCGGATCGGAAAGCTGCTGGAGCAGGGACGCTTTGCTGCCAACGTGGAACTGGCGGAAGCCCCCGGCTATGAGCGTCGGCAGGCGGCGGAATCCCTGTGGTATCTCTCTGGAGATATGAGCGACGAAGCCCATGAACAGGGCTGGCTCCCGACCCTCCGAGAGAACGTCACGGGCGGCTTCCCGGACGCAACGGAACGGCTGATAAGACTGCTGGCAGACCCGGATACCCGTCAGACCTTTGTAACGGAACTGGAAGCGTTCACAACCGCATGGAAGCAAGATCCGGGACTGATGCGTTTCCGCTGGTATCGGCCTGATCGAGTGCTGGGTACCCTCTCTGAACTGTCCCTGCCCCGTCGGGACTACGTTTCCGACATGGCGGAGCTGCTCCCGATCCCTTCCTTTATCACGGAGGACGAGATCGACGCTGTGCTGTCACGCGGCGGCAGCTATGAAGGCGGTGCAGGCCGCATCTATTCCTTCTGGCAGCAGGAGCATACCCCCAAGGAAAAAGCAGACTTCCTCAAACAGGAATACGGAACCGGCGGCGGAAACGGCACGGTGTCTCATAACTTCCATAGCTGGGAGGATCACAGCGCCAAGGGGATCGTGCTGAAGAAGCCGAATGCGGAAGACGTGACCCTGACCTGGGCCAAAGTGGCAAAGCGGATCGACGCGCTGGTTGCCAAGGACCGTTATCTGACGCCGGAGGCAAAGGCAGAATGGGAACTGGCGCAGAAAGCGGCAGCCGCGCCGGAGCCAGAGCTTTCCCCGGCGCGCAAGCTGAACCAGGAGGACATTGACCAGCAGCTCCGTACCATATTCCCGGATATCGAGACGAAGCGGGCCGTAGTCCGCTACATGAACGAGCATGGCCGGGAGAAGGAAACAGCGGCATGGCTGGCCGCGCAGTATTACGGGACCGATGTGTCCCAACCGCTTCACATTTCTGTTGCCGGACGGGAGGGAGAAGTAACGCTTTCCTGGGCGAAGGTCCAGCGGAGGATCGCCCAGCTCATCCAGGCGGAGCAGTTCTATACCCAGGAAGAATATGACCGCATGGAAGATGTGGACCCCGTCGCCATCCGGGAGCATCTGGCCCAGGCTGGTATTGTGGGTGGTGAAGTGGTGGACCCGGAAGCTTTGGACCGTGATCCGTTCATTTTGCAGGTCATGGCCGATGCGGAAAAAAACGAACAAGGTGCACCGGAGCAACCAGTACAGACACCGCCGCAGGCTCCCATGCCGCCCGTGGAAAACTTCCGCATTACCTACGATCACCTGGGCGAGGGCGGCCCAAAGGCCAAATTCCGGGCCAATATGGAAGCCATTAACACGCTGAAACAGATCGAGTTTGAAAGCAGATCGGCCACGCCGGAGGAACAGGAGATCCTTTCCCGTTATGTGGGATGGGGCGGACTGCCCGAAGCCTTTGACGAGAACAAGCTCGAATGGGCAGACGAATTCAAAGAACTGTACGCTGCGCTCTCCCCGGAGGAATACGCCGCCGCCCGTGCTTCCACCCTCAACGCCCACTACACGACGCCCACCGTCATCCGCGCCGTCTACGAGGCCGTGGAGAACATGGGTTTCCGGAGCGGCAACATTCTGGAACCTGCCATGGGGATCGGCAACTTCTTCGGAATGCTGCCGGAAAGCATGAGCGGCAGCCGCCTCTATGGGGTGGAGCTGGAGAGCATATCCGGCCGGATCGCAAAGCAGCTCTATCCCAAAGCACACATCACCGTGGCGGGCTTTGAAACCACTAACCGCCGCGACTTCTATGACCTTGCCGTGGGCAACGTGCCCTTCGGCAGCTATCGTGTGGACGACCGGGCTTACAACAAGCTCGGTTTTTCCATCCATAACTATTTCTTCGCCAAAGCGCTGGACCAGGTGCGGCCGGGCGGTGTGGTGGCCTTTTTGTCCTCTCATTATACCCTGGACGCCAAAGATCCCGCCGTTCGGAAATACCTGGCGGAACGTGCGGACTTCTTAGGCGCGATCCGGCTCCCCAATAACGCATTTCTGGCTAACGCCGGAACGGAAGTAGTGTCAGATATCATCTTCCTGCAAAAGCGGGACCGGCCCATCGACATCACGCCGGAGTGGGTCTACACGGGGCAGAACGAGGACGGCCATGCCGTCAACAGCTACTTCCTGGAACACCCGGAAATGGTGTTGGGTCAGCAGACCTCCGACCGGGGAATGTACGGCAAAGATGAATACACCGTCGAACCCATCCCCGGTGTTGCACTGGCGGACCAGCTTCACGACGCCATTCAAAATATCCACGGTACATATACCGAAGCGGAGCTCCCGGAGCTGGGAGAGGGCGAAGAAGTCAGCAACACCATCCCCGCGGACCCGAATGTGAAAAACTATTCCTATACCGTGGTGGACGGCGAAGTGTACTACCGGGAAAACAGCGTCATGGTCAGGCCTGAACTGAACGCCACGGCAAGGGATCGCGTCAAGGGCATGGTGGAACTGAGAGACTGTGTGCGGGAGCTGATCGACCTCCAGATGGACGAATATACCTCAGAAAGGACCATCACAGAGAAGCAGGGGGAACTGAACCGCCTCTATGACGCCTTTACCGCGAAATACGGTCTTATCAACGACCGGGGCAACCGTCTGGCATTCTCCGATGACGACAGCTATTATCTGCTCTGCTCACTGGAGGTGCTGGACGAAAACGGCGAGCTGGAGCGCAAGGCAGATTTCTTCACGAAACGCACCATCAAGCAGTCTCACAGCGTCGATCATGTGGACACCGCCGTGGAAGCTCTGGGCGTCTCCATCGGCGAGCGGGCCTGCGTGGATCTCCCGTTCATGGCCTCGCTCCTGGGCGGGCAGGAGAAGATCCCGCAGATCGTGGAGGATCTGAAAGGCATCATCTTCAAGGACCCATCCACCGGCCCCTTCGACTACGCTGAGGGGGGCGAGCATTGGAATCAGGGATGGAAGACCGCCGACGAATACCTCTCCGGCAACGTGCGCCGGAAGCTGCGGCAGGCCCGGCGGGCGGCGGGAGAGTACCCGGAGTTTCAGGTCAACGCGGAGGCGCTGCAGCAGGCTCAGCCCAGGGATTTGGAAGCATCGGAAATTGAAGTCCGCCTGGGAACCACCTGGATCAACAAGAAATACTTTCAGCAGTTCATGTACGAAACCTTCGATACGCCCTGGCATTTGCAGCGCAGGATCAAGGTCAACTTTTCCCCATACACGGCGGAATGGCAGATCGAAGGAAAGAGCGTGGTGAGCATCACCGACGTGGCCGCATATTCAACCTACGGAACGTTGCGGGCCAATGCCTACCGTCTTTTAGAGGATTGCCTGAATCTCCGGGACACCCGCATCTATGACACCATAACAGACCCGGACGGAAAGGAGCGCCGCGTCCTCAACGTCAAAGAAACCACCCTGGCGGCGCAGAAGCAGCAGCTCATCAAGGATGCTTTTAAGGATTGGATATGGCAGGATCCGGAGCGGCGGGAAACCTTGGTGAAGCAGTATAACGAGGAAATGAACAGTACCCGTCCCAGGGAGTACGACGGCAGCCATATCGTCTTTTCCGGAATGAACCCGGAGATCACTCTCAGGTCCCATCAGCGGGACGCCATCGCCCATATCCTCTACGGCGGAAATACGCTGCTTGCACACGAAGTGGGGGCAGGGAAGACGTTTGAAATGGTGGCGGCTGCGATGGAAAGCAAGCGGCTGGGTCTTTGCAGCAAATCCATCTTTGTGGTCCCCAATCACCTGACCGATCAATGGGCGGCGGAGTTCCTGCGGCTCTATCCCTCCGCCAACATCCTTGTCACCACGAAAAAGGACTTCCAGAAGCACAATCGCAAGAAGTTTGTATCGCGGATCGCCACCGGGGATTACGACGCCATCATCATCGGGCACAGTCAGTTCGAGAAAATACCCATCAGTCCGGAGCGGCAGATCAGGCTTATTCAGGAACAGATCGACGAGATCACCAACGGCATCGAGGAGGTCAAGGGAAACGGCGGAGAACGCTTCACCGTGAAGGAACTGGAACGCACAAAAAAGGGCCTGGAAGCCCGACTCAAGAAGCTGATGGAGGGCGGCGGCAAGGATGACGTTGTGACCTTTGAAGAACTGGGCGTAGATCGGATGTTTGTGGACGAGTCGGATAATTACAAGAACCTGTTTCTTTATACCAAGATGCGGAATGTTGCGGGGCTCACGACCACGGACGCGCAGAAATCCTCAGATATGTTTGCCAAATGCCGGTACATGGACGAGCTGACCGGCGGCCGCAGCGTGGTATTTGCCACCGGGACGCCCATATCCAACAGCATGACGGAGTTATATACGATCCAGCGGTATTTGCAGTATGACCGGCTCCAGGAGATGGGCATGGGCCATTTCGACTGCTGGGCCTCCCGTTTCGGAGAAACCACCACGGCGCTGGAGCTGGCCCCGGAGGGAACGGGCTACCGGGCCCGGACCCGCTTCGCCAAGTTCTTCAATCTCCCGGAACTCATGAACATGTTCAAGGAAGTGGCGGACATCAAGACCGCCGACCAACTCCAGCTGCCCACCCCAGAGGTGGAATACCACAATTTTGTATCCAAGCCCACGGAGATTCAAAAGGAGATGGTCAAGGACCTTTCGGAGCGGGCCAGCCGGGTACACAGCGGAACCGTAAACGCCCATGAGGACAATATGCTCAAGATCACCTCGGACGGGCGAAAGCTGGGTCTGGACCAGCGGGTCATCAATCCCATGCTGCCCGACGAAGAGGGCACAAAGGTCAATCAGTGCGTGGAAAACATCCTGCGATACTGGCGGGAGGGCGAGAACAAACAGCTGACCCAGCTCGTCTTCTGCGACATCTCTACCCCCAAGGGCCGCGCGGTCACGGAGAAAGCGGCCAAGACGGAGAGCGGAAATCTGGACAGCCCGGAGATCCACGCACTGGAAACGCTGGTCCCTCTGGAAGGGGAGGATAAGATACGGCCTTTTACCATCTATGAAGATCTCCGGCAGAAACTCATACGGGGTGGAATGCAGGCAGACCAGATCGCCTTTATCCACGACGCGGATTCGGAAGCCAGAAAGCGGGAGCTGTTTTCCAAAGTCCGCTCCGGCCAGGTCCGCGTCCTGATTGGAAGCACGCAGAAGATGGGGGCCGGCACCAATGTCCAGGACCGGCTTATCGCCCTCCACGACCTGGATTGCCCCTGGCGTCCCCGCGACCTGACCCAGCGGAAAGGCCGAATCGAGCGCCAGGGCAACACAAATCCCCTTGTCCACGTCTGCCGCTATGTTACCGAGGGCACCTTCGACGCCTACCTCTGGCAAACCGTAGAGAACAAACAGAAGTTTATCTCGCAGATCATGACCAGCAAATCCCCAGTTCGCTCCTGCGAGGACATCGACGAAACGGCCCTGTCCTTCGCGGAGATCAAAGCCCTATGCGCCGGGGACCCCCGCATCAAGGAACGCATGGACCTGGATGTGGAGGTTTCCAAGCTGAAGATCATGAAGGCCGACCACCAGAGTAAGCAATACCGGCTGGAGGATCAGCTTCTCAAATACTTCCCGGAGCAGATCGAGCAGAACAAGGGATTCATCCGGGGCTTCGAGGCGGATATGAAAACGCTGGAGGCCCACCCGCTGCCGGAGGAGGGCTACATCGGGATGCAGATACGGGGCGACGTTCTGACCGATAAGGAGAACGCCGGAGCTGCCTTGATCGACGCCGCCAAGGAGGTCAAGACCGCGGACCCGGTGGAGATCGGCAGCTACCGGGGATTCACGATGTCCGTGGAATTCCGCGGCTTCCTTTCCGGATACGTCCTGACTCTCAAAGGACGAATGTCCCATCATGTGGAGCTGGGTGAGGACCCCAGAGGCAATCTGACTCGCATCGACAACGCTTTAGCGAAGATACCCGACCGTCTGAAGGCAGTACAGGTCCAGTTGGAAAACCTCTATAAGCAGCAGGAGGCGGCCAGGGTCGAGGTGGGCAAGCCTTTTCCCTATGAGGCGGAGCTGACCGAAAAAACGGCGCGGCTGGTGGAGCTGGATTTGCAGCTCAATCTGAACGGCGGCCACCCCCAGCCGGAGCAGGTGGTGGCGAAGCAGCAACGCCCTTCAATCTTGGAGCGGCTGAAACAACCTCTGCCGCAAAGATCTATGACAAAGCAAAAGACGAGAACCATGGAGGAAATCTTATGACGAATGATATACGACACATCCCGGTATATCTCTATCCGAAAGACTATGCTCTGGATAACGGGGAATTCGATCAGTACCGTCTATCCCGAAACCTGAGCGTCGCCTGCAAGGCGGCCATTGAACAGGCCATCGGGGATCACTACGCCGATAATCGGCTCGATACCGCAGCGGCGGTTCAGCAGGTGGCCGACGCTTTCGGCTATGACCGCATGCTCCACGTCCTGGCAATTACGGTCCAGTACAAACATCGGGATGAACGGATCTCCAGGAGCAATAAGGATTGGGCCATGTCCGTCCCCGTATTTGAGGACAGGAGCGACGGCAGCGCGGATCAGAACGTATTTCTTGTTGTGGACAAGGTGAATCCCGGCTTGGTCGATCTGTTCGTGAGAGGCACACGGAGGGCCCAGGCGAAGGAAAAGGAAAAAGAGAAACAGAAGGCGGAACAGTCCAAATCTGCGTCTGCCCGAAAACCCTCCATTCTGGAAAGACTCAAAACACCCATTCAGAAAAATTCGCCGAATAATTCGGCGAATTTTCTTGAACAGGAATTATGAAAAAACGCAAGCGCCCGGAGCGGATCGTTTTCTATGTCACGCCGGAGGAAAAAGAGCTGATCCATGCAAAGATGGACCAGCTCGGTACGGAAAACATGGGCGCATATCTGCGGAAGATCGCCATCGATGGGTATGTGGTCAATCTGGATCTGCCGGAGCTGCGGGAACTGACCGCGCTCCTGCGCAGGTCCGGTGCGAACCTCAACCAGCTCACGAAGCGCGTCCATGAAACATCCCGTATTTATGACACCGATCTGGAGAGCCTGCGAACGGAATTTGACAGACTGCTGGACGCCGCGAGCGTCGTACTCTCCAAGCTGTCAGCATTTCGGTGATTGATGGCAGGGCAGCAGTTCCTGTTGTCGCCCCGCTTTCCCGTATCCTTGTATAAGCATCCATAGACGGTATAATGAAAACAGAAACCGCAAAAGGAGGCCATGAAAATGAAAACTGTCCTGAAGATCTTCATTGCGCCGGTGACGCTGGCACTGTCCCTCCTGATCTGGCTCTGCGCCGTGTTGATCGACCGCGCCGTGTTCCTCTTTCAGATCGCAAGCGCCGTTCTCGGCCTCCTGGCCTTGATGGTCCTGCTTACCACATCGGTCAAAAACGGTCTGATCCTCCTGGGCTTCGCGGTGGCGGTCAGTCCTATCGGCCTGCCGATGCTTGCAGCGAAACTGCTGGGAGGCTTGCAGCGGGCAAATATGGTGCTGAAAGCGTTGGTCCGTTAAACCCATTTTTCTATTATGCGGTCTGCATTCGCAGGCCGCTTTTCTATTGGGAGGGGGCTTCCTTTTATGGCGACTACACGCCTGATGGCGCTGCATACCGGAAAAGGCCGGAGCGTCGGAACGGCCATTCGGGACATTATCGACTACGTTGAAAACCCGGAAAAAACAAACAAGGGCCAGTTGATCTCCAGTTATCAATGCAGCGCCCGGATCGCGGACAAGGAATTCCTGCTTGCGAAGAAACTCTACATTCAGAAAACCGGCAGGGTGCGCGGCGCGGACGATGTGATCGCTTACCAGATGCGCCAGTCTTTCCCGCCCGGCGAGGTCACGCCGGAGGAGGCAAACCAGCTGGGTAGGGAGCTGGCTATGCGCTTCACCAAGGGCAAAAACGCCTTCATCGTCTGCACTCACGTTGATAGGGCACACGTCCATAACCACATCGTTTTCAGCGCCGTTGATCTAGACTGCAGCCGCAAATTCCGCGACTTCCACGGCAGCGGCCGAGCCCTTGCCCGGATCAATGATACGCTGTGCATTGAAAACGGGTATTCCGTCGTGGAGGCCCCCAAACGCCAAGGCAAAAGCTACAACAAATGGTTGGGTGACCGGGCAGACCTTTCACACCGGGAACGTCTCTGCATTGCCATCGACGAGGCGCTGAAACAGAAGCCGGATAGCTTTGCCGCTCTGCTGGATCTGCTGCGGCAGGCCGGATATGAGGTCAAGGGTAATCCGGCCAATCCTTCCCTCCGGGGCGGAGAACAAAAACGCTTTATCCGCCTGGACAGCCTCGGCCCCGGATACTCCACCGCAGAACTGAAAGCGGTGATCGCCGGAGAGCGGCAGCACAGCCCGAAAACGCGCAAAGCCAATGTGCAGAAAAAGCCCCAGCGCACGAACCAGCTTCTGATCGATATTCAGGCAAAGCTGGCCCAGGGAAAGGGGGCCGGATACGCGTATTGGGCCAAAAAGTTCAATCTGAAGCAGATGGCAAAAACCGTTGCCTATCTCCAGGAGCACGATCTCATGGATTACGCTGACCTGACAGAAAAGGCCGACGCCGCTTCTGCCAGATACCGCGAACTATCCGAAAGGATCAAGGCGGCGGAAACCCGCATGGCGGAGATCGCCGTACTGCGGACGCAGATTGTCAACTATGCCAAAACCCGGGAGATCTACGTTGCCTATCGCAAGGCCGGTTACTCCAAGAAGTTCCGGGCGGAACATGAAGCCGACATCCTTCTGCACCAGGCGGCAAAAAAGCATTTCGATGCCCTGGGGCTGAAGAAGCTCCCCACGGTCAAGACCCTGAACGCCGAGTACGCCAGGCTGCTGTCGGAGAAGAAAGCGGCCTATGGGGATTATCGCCAGACCCGCGAGGACTGGAAAGAACTGCTGACGGCCAAGGCCAACATCAACCGCATTTTGGGAATGGACGTCTCAGCACAAACCATCCAGAAAGAACGTCCCTCGGAGCAGCGGTAAGCTGTCCGAAAAGCGATTTCACAGAAATCGCGCAGCTGTGCCGGTGGCGCAAAAGGAGGCCCCGTGCAAGCCCAGCGAAGCGGATTGCACGGGGAGAGGAGGAGCAGCGGAATGAGCGAACTTTCGGCTTTAGCCGGAAGCGAGGGATATGGAGCTTGCGACGACGAGGGGGATTGGGGAACACCCCAACAAGCAGAAACCGTCCGATCACGCAAAAGCGGAGATCGGACGGTTTTATGCAAGTGAGTGTTCACTTGCCCTGCTTGCCGGTTAGCGACATTCTTGTTCACCATATCAGGCGAAGCACGATAACACGGTATCTTCAAGGATAGTTGTATGGGCATTGATTCCACCAAATTATCAACTCCCCTTACTTGCCCCTTCATCTCCTATAGTGTCATGAGCCAGCCAAAAGGGGACAGGCTTCGGCAAATTTCGCATGAAAACTATGTTTTTATCTGGTTCGGTTTCCATCTAGGATCCCAAGGCCGAGAGATTTCGGATCTCCCGGCCTTGTGCTATTTGTTCAGAACGTGGGATGGCGTTCTTTTGCTCTTTCGATGGATTTCCAGCCCAGGCGCTGGCCGCAGCGGTCACAGTAGGATTGGTATTCCCGTTCCATGGTGATGTCGCAGCGAGGACAGAGATAGAACGCACTTTCCCTGCCAAACCGGCCCGGATAAAGAATGTATTCTCGCACCGGTATCGGGCGGCGGTAAGCAGATGCTTTATACAGGGCTTTCGTGAGGAACACAACCAATTGCGGCAGTCGTGTTCCTATCTGCGGGGAACGGGATAATAAGTCGCTCAGCTTCGGGATAGGATACTCGTTTTTCTGCCATATGCCCCGTTCTTTCAGGGAGGCTCCGCGAGCATGACTCTCCATACCGGGTGTGCCTTTCCGCAGGATATATGAAACCCCATCCACTGCACCCCCAAACCTCCATCGTCCATCTGGCATACCTCCTGCCTTCAACAGATTCGAGCGTCGGACGTATCGCTCTGTTGAATAAAGCGGAGCGGGAGAAGGAGCCAAACTGCGAAAAGGGTCCAAACAAAAAATCCCCGACCGGGCAAAGCCCGGCCGGGGAGAGGAATCTAAGCTATGTCAGGGGGTAGGCGAAGGTGTTGTTCCGTGAGAGGTGGGGGTGTATTGCTGAATGGTATCGCTGCCGCCGTCCTTCTCCGCGTAGAAACGACAGTCTGCGTAATAGCTTTTTGTTGCAGAGCCTGAATAAGTGACATATCCAACATGAGCACCAGATGAAGAATCCATTAAGGTTGATGCATATAGAGGATTTGTATAGGCAAACGTTTTGACCCAATTCCAAGAGCTTCCATTCTTTTCGTAGAGATAGATATATTTGACCCCGATCTGGTCCATGGTATCCGTTCCGACGATCCAGAAATTGACTTCAACTGTATTTCCGTCCCGGGTGATCCAAGCGCTGGTGGCAGTGATATATGCACTAGCGTTCATCGCTGCGAAAGCTGCGGTGGATAGGAGCAATGCTAATGCAAGAACGAGAGCAAGAATGCGAAGGGTCTTCTTCTTCATTATCTCACCTCATAGACTGAATCGATTACTTTTTTCATCTCTTCGATGGAGATATTCCCAGCGAGCACCGTGGTATAGTCCTCTGTATACCAAACTGCAATGATTTCATTTGTATTGTCAAAAATGTAATGCACTGTATTACCGACAATATATTCAGAAGGTGTGCTTTCTTCCTTTTGATATAATGTCGTCTCCGGACCGGAGATCGGCGAAATGGTGATGCTGAGTCGCCGATTATCTCCTTGATACTTCTCGTAGAGGAATAGTGGCTTTTCCGAAACTTTAGTTTCTATTCGCATGAAATCCTCCGGAAGCCAGGTGGGATAAAGCGGTTCATTTATTCCCTGGGCAGCTAAGTAGATCGGTATGTTCGGCAAATCGTCCTCGTCCGGTTCCTTCTGTGGCGTTTCCGCGACGAACCGCACATCCTCATCCGTCCACTTCGGTATCCAGCCCCAAAGGTTGAAGCCCATGGCGCTGGCCACGACGGTGAGCGCAGCCATCAGGACGACGACCGCAGCGGCGACCAGGCCAACGCGCAGGATACTTCTGCCCGGACGCCTGCTCCTCGGAATGGGTACCGGCGCAGAGGAAAGCACAGTTTCATCCGCTTCCGGCTCTTGTTCCACCACCTCCTCGGTATCCTCATCTTTGCGGATACCGAGCGTGGCCAGCTCGTCAGCGTGTTCGGCCTGGAATTTGGCCCATTTTTCCTCCACTTCCTGCGGATGGGGAAAAGGAACCTTCTTTTTCAATGCAGCCAGGATCTGATCCATTTCCTCAACGGCCGCATCGTCGAGGTCGGAGTACAGAAAATAGCGCTGCAGAGCCGTATTCAGTTCTTCGGCAGTATAGTTATCGTAATTCGTCATTGTCTCGGTATCCTTTTCGGTCAACCCATTCACCCCCTTTCATCCTATAGTTGCATGAGAAGGGGAAAACGGGACACCTATATTAAAATTTTTCTTCGGACGTCTTATTCCAGGCGTCCGATTTCTTCGTTATACGCCTTCTTGAAACGAGCGCTTGCCCGCTGGATCCTCTTTTTGCATGTTTCTTCATTGATGCCCAGATCATCCGCGATCATGCGGGCTGTTTCCCCGTTTACCCAATAGCGGATCAAGAGATCCAGATCTTTGCGACTGACCAGATTCTCATACAGGACCGAAAGAGGAAGATCCGCCTGGCGAGTTTCGCTGTACTGCACCTCCAAGATCCGCTGAAGACGCTGGGCATACAGGACTCCGCGCTGATGGTTCCTGACCTGGTTTCGCAGCGTCTGCTTGAGCCATCCTTTCCGATTGTCTGCGTAGTACAGTTCGGAGATCTTCTGCAGGGCAACGGTGTAGGTTTCCTGAACCAGATCCTCAGCGATTTCCTGACTGAGGCGGGCGGATTTCGCACAAGCCAGCAAATCGGCGTAGTGTTCTTTAAAGAGCGATGCAAACAGAGCATTCAACTGTTCTGTTGCTGGGGATTCTTTGCCATCCAAACGGCCACACCTCCGATAATGAGTATTCCTTTTGCGGTTTCTGCCGAGGGCAAAAACCGACTTGACGCCGGGTATGGAATCATGACGAAAGAAAAATGCGCATAGAAAAATACCATGCGCCCATATCCCTTCGCCAATCAGCTTTGCTATGTCAGCAGCTGGACCATGCGGCGGACAAGTCTGCAAAAGCATACTGATGCACTGACGATGCTGGATTGTGAGCTATGGCTTACTTACGGACGATATGATATCCCCACGTATCACCGTGCGGGTAAAAGGGTTTTTACGGCAAGTCGGCAGACGAAAAGCAACAGCCAGAACACATCCGATGTGGACGAAATCGGCGGGTCTGCGCTGTCAGTTCGTAATCTATCCCGATTCATGGCAACCGGATGATCACGCAATGCCAATAGACTTGCCTAAATAAGTATAGCAAAATCTGGACTAAAGTCAATCATCTGGACAGATTCCGGGAATTTCGGTCGAAACAAGTCGCCGGCCTGCAGAAAAGCAAGTCGGCGATACCTGCTATTCAAGCAGTTCATCAAGCGTCAAATGCAAAGAACCAAAGGATTTGCCGTCATCATTTTGGTCTGAAACAGGAGGTTTTCAAATGGCCAGGAAAGGCGAAAACATCTACAGACGGAAAGACGGCCGCTGGGAAGGACGTTATATTGTCGGCAGAAAAACCGATGGCAGGGCTCGGTACGCATCCTTATATGGGAGAAGCTACCGTGAAGTACGGGACGCCCTGGAACGGAAGAAGGGCGAGCAGTATCGGACCATGCCCAACTGCAGCCTGACGGTAAAAGCGCTCATGGCGATGTGGTTGTCGCTCCGTTCCACGGAGATCAAAGCATCTTCCTACCAACATTATCTGGCGCTGATCGAAAGCCAGATCGTTCCCCGTTTGGGGAATATCCGGGTAAGCAGCCTGTCGGCGGAGATGGTCTCTGCCTTCGTGAAGGAATTATTGGAGCGAGGTCGGCTTGACGGTAAAGGAGGCCTGGCTCCTTCGACGGTGAGCGGGATTATGAGCGTACTGCGCTCGGCCATTCGCCTGGCGGGCAAGAAGTATGCGATCCGGGATATCACACTCTTTGATGTGAAAGGTCCGGTGGTCCGGCAGCCAAAGGTGGAAACGCTGTGCGCCGCGGAATGTGAGGCACTTGCCCGATGCATCATGGCAGAACCGGATCTTTCGGGCGTTGCATATCTGCTGGCGCTTTGCTGCGGGCTGAGACTCGGAGAGCTATGTGGGTTGATGTGGTCTGATATCCGTTTCTCCGAAAGCGTACTGACCATAAACCGCACCGTGCTGCGGATAAAAGATGGAGACCATACGAAGCTCGTGGTCCAACCACCGAAAACGGAAGCGGCGCTTCGGCCGATCCCGCTGTTGAAGGGCATTATTATGCTTCTTGTCCGCCTTCGCGGCAATGCGCCTGACGACGTGTTTATCCTCACCGGAACCAGTAAACCCATGGAGCCGAGAACACTGCAGAAACGATTCAAGAGATTCCTGGAACTTCACGGTCTGCAGCATATTTGCTTCCACGGGCTGAGGCATACCTTCGCGACCCGTTCCATCGATGAAGGATTTGACCCGAAGACACTGAGCGAAGTGCTGGGGCACTCGAACGTGAAGACGACGCTGCAGCTATATGTACACCCATCGATGAGTCAAAAGCGCAGGCTTGTGGAAGGCGTGTCGGGGTTTCTGCCCGCTGCGATATGAGGTATTCGCCGTCAAGATCCCCGTCACCCCCAGCCTGTAGGATCAGACACCGCAAGGGGAAAACCCGATCAGCCCATGAACCGGGATAGATTACGAACTGTGCCGTCGCAGCACGCAGCCTTTTTCCAGGGTAGTATTTCCGGTTCAAGACCTGATACTCTGCCTTTTCGGGGAAAATGAATCAACCTGTCCCTTTTTGCCCCACTCATTACATTAAGGGGATGGACAGGGGAAAACCTGCTCTCTGGTCGGACTGGCCAGCCATACAATTGAATCCAGATGGGAAAGGTCGTCCATCCCGCAAAGGTCCTTGGGCCAGGGCTGGACGTAGACGGAATGGGGTGTGAAGCCCCGCGTACCCGGCGCTGTGAGCGTGAGGGATCCCTGAAGCATCCGACGGATGTGAGCCGAAAGGCTACCACTGCATGACTGATGGTGACATGTGGGAAGGGAAGGAGTATCCCGCAGGCGGCTATGCCGCCCTATCGCGAGTCAGAAGACTTACCACCCACCTTCGGACGGGAGAATGCTGCTTTTCCTGCGGGAAAAGTGCGTTTTCTGGTCCGTATATTCCCGTGCGCAGAATTCCGGGTATGTTGATTGGCGCTTTTGCAGATCGACGTACCCGGTTTTTTTGTGCGCCGACGACCGTGCAGCTGGGGCAAAAGACCGCGGAACTGAGCATATCGGAAAACAACTTGCGCACTTAGGAAATGAACATGAGCACACGGGAAATCCGAAAGAGGATATAATCAATCCAACAATAATGAGGTGTCGTAGATAGTGCGAGAGTACAAACGAAACCTGAAAATGATGAAGGAATGCCGAAGATATATCGACGAGCACTTGAATGAGAAGCTCAAGCCGGAGGACTTGGCAAAGCAATTCGGGTATTCCTACGCGTCATTCCGACGCATTTTCTGGGAGATCGGCGGATATACGGTCTATGAGTATATCCGGCTCCGGAGGGTCCAGACTGCAGCAAGGTGTATCCGGCATGGCGGCGATTTGGCCGAAGCGACGAAGAAGGGCTGCTTCCGGACATACGCAGGGTTCTATAAGGCGTTTCTGGATGTTTACGGCATGAACCCTTCGGAATACCTGCGTACCCGGGGAACAGACCTGATGACAGAGCCGGAGATCGTCAGCCGGGAAGCGTTTTACATCGTCGGATACTGCCTTCCGGGGGAGAAGGGCCTCAGCCTTGAGGATCGTGCAGCCTACTGGATCGCCCAGGAGTTTCCCAGCGTCAGCGAAAGGGAGTATGCGCGGATCGGCGGTGGCCCGGAAATGATCAGCGTGTGGATCGAGAACAAGAAAACTGCCGCTTACATAACCGGCCCGGGCGTAAAGCAGGTCCAGTACATTCCCAAACCCATGAAAAGCGTGTATATCCCCGGCGGGCTGTTCGCCGCTTTTCGCATGGCCGAATCTGAGAACAATACCATGCTGTGGGAGAACGCAAGGGTGACCTGGTACTACGCCTATGAGCAGTGGATGCCGGATTCCGATTATCTGATCGACGGGACGCGGCTCCCCTACGAGTATTACCTGGACGGGGATAACCTGGTCTATGTCCCCATCAAGCCAAAGATCAAACCGGAAAAGAAAAAGCCACGCCAGAATCAGCAGACAACTGAATAAGCTGCATCGTGTCACCCGTCATGACTGCCGAAGGGCAGGCGCGGTGATGAGGAAAACCGGTTAGAGTCCGGTACACGATCCCCGTAGCTGTAAGTGCGGGAGGCTATTGCTCGAGGAGCGATCCGGTCATTGGGGAAACCTGAGAAGGCTGGGCAATAGCCGCAGAAGCGTGAAGCGCTTCCCAACGCATGAGTCAGAAGACCGACGATGATCGAGCTGTGAGACCGTCGAAAGACGAGGAACAGACCAGGGAGCGAGAAAAACGGTCGCATTGGCAATCCAGCTGATGCGACTGATTTATTCCCGGTATGCGCAGACACAGGAGGTCATCGGTATGAAGAAACCCAATTTGAACTATGCCCGCAACATGGACATAGACGCCTGGCGGGAGCGGCAGATCCAGAAACGGCTGGCGGCCTGCCTGGCCCTGCGGGAACAACGCTTTATTCGGGAACACGGCGGGGATACGGACGATGAGCTGCGGGAGTATGTCCGCGGGATGGCCCAACTGATGCGGCGGATGCCTCACCCCATGGAACTGGCCGGAGGCGAATACCTGAAAGAGCGCCTGGGGGACTGGAATACCCTGGCGCGATGCCTGGGCTATCGCCCGGCTGACAGCGCGAAAGGAAAGCTTGCCTACCAGCGGCTGAAACAGCAGGAGGAGGAAGCCTTCTCTGCGGAACGCCGGGCCAGAAAAGAGGAAAAGCGGCGCCGTAAAACCAACCGGGAACACGCGGAGCAGCGCGCAGCCGCAGCCCCGGAATCGATGTGATCGATTCTTGATTACCTCCATATCTATCCTCTTGCACACTCCTGCCCCAGCCCGGACGGTATCGGACTAACCGTCCGGGATCTGGGTGGGGGAAGAGGAAAACGGACAGAAAAGAGAAGAATCCTGTAGGTTTGGCTTACGCCTGCAGGATGGAGCTCCCTTGCGATCCGGTCCGGCGGAGTGGACGCCGCCCAGGTCCCGGATCCGTTTCCAAGGATCCCATCGGCAAGAAGCAGATGGGATGAGCACCCAACGGACCCGAAGCTCCGCTCCGTTCGGCCCGGACCACCGACCGGAGCGGGCGCGGAAGGCCGGACCAAAGATAGATCCAGTCCTAGCAGCTTCAGGCTGCCGGATTTGTGCGTGCAAGAAAACAGCGCCCGCGGTCGCGGGCGCGATGGATGCAGTGTTAATCCAGCAACGCTCTCAGGATGTTTTTGACCTTTTCCAAAACTTCGTCGGAGACATGATCTTTGTATTCTGCGTTGCGGGCGGCGAGATCAAAAACTCTGTTCTGCTCGCACAGGACGAATCCATCCGTATTGGCACAGGCCCCGCACAGGGATATATGCAGCGGAAAACCATTGTCCGTATGACTGATGGCGCAAACCTGGCTCATCATGGGAATCAGGCTCAGAGCGTCGTCGCCCCATACGACAAGCGCCGGACGACGCCCCCGCTGCTCATGACCGCTCTGCGGATCAAAGTCCACCCAGATGATGTCGCCGGATTTTGGCTGGTATGCCATCAGATCAGCTCCCTTCCGACCATGCCGGAGGCGTCCATTTCAGTGGGGTGCCCGCCCGCATACCCCGCGAACAGCTCGCGGATCGAAGGGTAAACCGCGGACTTTTGCTTCCGGATGATGAGTTCACCCGAATTGACGACCTCGATCGTAATGGGATCGTCCGTTTTCAAAGACATGGCTTCCATGACGATACGGGGCAGACGGATCGCGTTGCTGTTGCCCAAAGCGAAAACCCTGCTTGTATATTCCATGTTGATCTCTCCTTCATTGGATATACATAGTATATCCGGGAGCGAAGGGAAAGTCAACCGGATTTCAATCACACAAAATGGCATGGGGTTTACAAGCAACTGTCGATTACTCGCGGGGTGATCCCGCTCAGATATGGCGACACGCGCCGACAATTGAATAGCAGCACCGAGAGATGATATTGCCCTGGGGAAACCTGCCGGGATCGTCATCTCCGGCAAAACCGGGAGGTTTTGCCGGAAGAGGAGATGCAGCGGAGCGAGTGAGCTTTCGCGCTTGCGCGGAAGCGAAGGATACGGAGCTTGCATCGACGAGAGCGGGTCAAGGGACGGATAACGCGGTCTTCGTCGCGGCGGGCGGGAGCGTTGGAACGGGTATCGGTTGCTGTTGGAATGGATCATTATGGACTTTTTTCAGAGATCCGGTCGGCTAAGTCCTTTATGGGGCCGGGCCGGTCGTGATACAGGTCGGCAAGCCTTATGAGGCCTCGGGACAAGACGAAAGGAAGCCCGGAACACCGGGAACGTTTTGGTAGGGAAGAAGGGTCGCGGAACTGACGTTTGCGCGGCGTTTACGGAAACTGCGGGAACGGCACAGAGCGAGCTCCTTCTGCGAGAGCCGACCGAAGCGCGGAAGTCCGGACCCGGCGTCCCTTTACGCAGAGGGGATCGCAGACAACGGCTGAGATCAGTGCACGACCACGTGCTTGAGTTTTTTGATCAAATAGTGCCCTGCGCATTTCGGAAGCAAGAAGAGAGGAAGGGAACGGGCGGACGCTATACCGCAGCAATGCCGGCTGCGGCGAACACCCCGGAGGCAAAAAATACGAAAAAAGGAGAAAGATTCAATGAGTAAGACCAAAAAGCTCAGTAAGGTCCTGGCGCTTATCCTCATGCTGGCGCTGGTCATCGGTGTCCTGCCCATGGGCGCCATGGCGACGACAAGCATCACCGTGAACAAGAACAGCAGAACTTTTTATGATGCCAGCAACAATGCGGTGGCAACGGTCACGGTCACCGGCAACAACTTAAACCTCGCGGGCATCTCCGACTGGGGTGTGACCTCAAGCTCAGCGGCCAGCTTTGTCATTTCCCTCTCGCCCTCCGACAGCGCGACCAGCGTGACTGTGCTGATCACGCCGGTTTACGGCACAGCGAGCAGCAAAACAATCGGGGTCGGTACATCGGACACGATCACGGCAGGCGGCGTCGTCTACACCGTTACCGTGCAGCGGGAGGACTCCTACAGCGGGACGATGGTCGGCAACGCCATCCTGGCGGTTCCCGGCGGCGAGAATACCACGCTGACTTACAATTCCAGCGGCAGCGGCACCTCAGCGGATCCATACTCCTATACGGCAGCCTGCACGGTCTATTCGTATCCCTTCTCCATGTCCCTGCGGATCATCCCGAAAGGGGCAAACTATGACAGCATCGCCAGCTTCACTTACAGCTTCAGCGACGGCAGCACGGACGCCTCGCTGAACTATTTCTGCGGGACATATTTCGTGGCGTCCTTCCCCAGCGCGACTGCAAAGCTGACGTTCTCGATCAACTATTCCGGCAGCTCGGCGACCTATTATGAGGTTTCCCTGGATCCCACTTCGGGTCAGACGCCCTCCGCCGGTGGGATTTACGCCTTCCTCCCTGCTCCCGGACAGTTTCCCAATGAGGGCATCAACACCGGCGGCTGGGGCGACGCCTTTATCGCGGGCAGCACCGACCTGAAGAGCATGGTGGACGCGAACGTCAGCACCGGCATTTCCCTCGGCTTCTTTGGCGGCTATGCCGTCTTTGATATGGGGACAAAGACCACGACAACGGGCGGCACGACCACGACGACCTTTACTCCCGTGGAGAACGATCCAGATAATCCCTACGGTGTGGATTTCATCGTTTACGGCAATGCCTTCGCGAACAATTCTGAGCCCGGCTGCATTCAGGTCGCCCGGGGCGTGGAAGTGAAGGAAAACGGTGTTACCATCGGTTATGTCCCCGGCGACGTCAACGAGGATGGCGTGATCTGGTACGATATCGCCGGCAGTCTGCACTATGCTTCCACCACGAAGTGGGATGCCGTATATACCTATACCAATCCCCATCCCGGCGATGATGACCTCACTCTTAATCCTCCTCAGTCTGGTACGGTGAGTTCCCCCAACAGCAGCAACAACGTACCCTATACTTACAGCTATACCGGCGCTTCCGGCTCCGGCAATGTCACGTATAACACCTTCCACCGGCACGCCTGGTTCCCCCTCTACGCGAACTATTTCAAGGCACGGAATGGCATCGGTCCGATGGATCAAGCTTCGATCATGGACGCAAACGGTGTGGTGACGACCGAAAAACTGCCCTTTGCGAAGTATTATCATGACGACAGCAGCGGCTCCAAGCTGACCTTTACCGGCGTGATGCTGGGTTCCGCGACGAATACGCAGACGGGGAACTATACCTTCGGCTACGCGGACGTGCATCCCAACGGCTCGAATTATGGCACGGCGGTGAATCCCTATGAGGCGGGAGCAAACACAAGCGGCGGCGATGGCATCGATATTTCCTGGGCCGTCTATCCTGCGAAGTACGATCATACGGTTCTTGACGAGAACACCAATGAGCCTATTTATACTGCCGGGAACGCCAATCCTCTGGCCGGACAGCCGGTGGCGCTGGGGGATATCTACTTCGTGCGAGTCTATACCGGTGCGGCTTATATGAACGGAATTTTCGGGGAGATTTCCACGGAGGTCTGCGGCGTATATAAGGCAACGGGAAGCGGTAGTGGTGCTGCAACCAAGATTTTCAAAATCCAGTATTTATTCACCTCATATACCGCAACTAACCTTACAACAACATCTGTAACACCTGGCACCTATACTATTAATTGCGGTGCTCAGCATATTTATGTCAACGGTGTGCCCAAAGCAAATGGTGATCCTATGACAATTGAGTCTGGCAAAAAGTATCAGATTATTATTCAGGATGGGACAGAGTCTCCCACAGTTGCGCTGTTTGTTGGAAGCTGAAAATAGCAAGGACACAAGCATTTAATAAACAGAGGGGGCACTCTAACATAGGGTGCCCCCATCGAATATGGGGGGCCAAGAGATGGGTAGTGATAATAACAATGCCATTGTAATACCATCCAATAGTATTTTTTTGAGGAGAGCTATGCTCTCGATAGTTCTAATCTTTGCTTTTTGCTTTTTTCTCTGCACACCTTGTTTCGCTGAGGATGTCTCACGTGTAGAAGTACCAATTGGTTCCATTCCACAAACAGAAAGCATTGGAAAGAGCAGCAATAATCCCCTCTCGGAAATGGGCATCACAGGTGATATGCCTTTCTATGTTATAAGATTAGGCTCAGCTACAGATACATTATGCTTAACAACGGGGTCTGACGCATACGGAAGTGGATGGTTTGCATTTGCAACTACTAACGTTATGGATAACTCCCTTGAATTTGCGA
>JAEEGL014598013.1_pt1 | contig 36252 bp, 28 predicted proteins | sample 9134231 | NCBI WGS metagenome assembly JAEEGL01 (sample SAMN16246548, study PRJNA631951) | gut metagenome | biome: gut microbiome; feature: rumen; material: fiber-attached | host: Bos | place: Iran: Karaj | collected 2018-10
CACCGATATCCTGCAACGAAGGTTTGTTATCGTCGGCCTGTTTTTGAACCGTGCCGTCAAGCTCTTGTTCATAGCGAACAGAAATTGACGTGATTTTGTGAATCATGTTTCCGATTTCATATAAGGTAATCGGACGATTTGAAATAAGCGTGATACCGTCCGGTGTTTCCAAATATGAAGGAACAGGATCGCCTTCGTATTCGACCTCGCTTGTGTCTCCAAGCCAAATATCGTCGTTGACGCGAATGACATCTGTTTTCGCAACATCTGTCGGCGTTTTTGCTTCTTGTCTTAAATCAGAAGCGTTTTCAAGCTCGCGGTCAAGCGTCGCATCCATATCGGTTGCTAAAGAGCACGCCGCAACAAGAGCTGTTAAGGCTAAGCCGATTGTTAAATTGAATTTTTTAGTCATACGCATTTTCATCCTCCATTGTTTCAACGACTAATACGCGGTTTCCTTTGTAAAATGTGGCGATTGGAGCCGGTCTTGCGCGCGCAAAAGCTCTGATTAAAGCAGAGCTGACATCAGCAAAACGACCTCTGAACATAGCGCCGGCATTTAAGACATAGTTTCTGTTTGTGTTCCATACCAAACGCCAGCCCGATTGTTCGCTCCATGTTGTTAAGAGCGCCTTGAGGTTTTGTCCTTCTTCGGCATACCAATCTTGAACAGGATCTTCACCATCAGCGTCGTTTGAGACATTTTTGTTGTCTTCAGCTTCTTTAACCTTTTCGGTTTCGTCCGGTTCGGCCGTGAGTATTTGCGGACAAGGGACGCTGTCGCATTCCATAATCATCTCTTCGGGCAAGTTGTTTTCGGCGACATGAATCTGCTCTTCATATGTGATTACCTCATTTTCGATTGAAGGAGGAATTGCCGCGGAAATATTGTTGCCGGCACCCGATTGCGAAACCAAATGATCGCGCGGAGAGAGCTCGCCGTATTGTCTGTAGTTTGCTCTGGTTTGGGTGTAGTTTATGAAAGGATCTGTTTCGCAGTTTCCTTGCGGACACTCATCCGTTAAAGCGTTTTGATCGTAAACAGTTTCTTGCGTTGTTGTGGTTTTATACAGCACACAGCCGGATAAGCCAAGAAGCGCTGCTAAGCAAGCAAATAATGGTATTTTTCTGTTCATTTTAAAATCCTTTAAATCATATTTTTCCATATTTTTTCAATCTTACAAACTCTTATTTAAATAATCAAGCGATTTGGATAACTTATACCATTTAAGGACACTCTATCCATTCGCCCGTATAAATCGTTTGTTCCCTCTCTTTTTCTTTGTTGTTAAAACGAATGTTCCTAATAATAAATGAGTTCGGTTCGCGAGATGTGAATATCGTGTTTACTTTGCGATAATCAACGCCGCGCGAACTGAAAATGCTGCTGAGCAAATTCAGTCTTTTTTGCTGAAGCGCATAAGAACTTGTGCCGTCCATGCGGACTTCGATGTAAACATCATCGTTGTCACGCGCGTTGTCGGCAAAAGCGTATATCCATTTTAATGTTTGTCCCGAAATTTCGGCGCGGTTCGGCTGGAAAGACAGACGGAGCTCTGCCGGCATAATCGGGGTCGGATCTTCTTGTTCTTCTTCTTGCCCTAAGGCAGACAGCACTTTTTGTTTTACGCTTTTTTTAGAAGAAGTTTTCGGTTTTTGTTTCGAATCCTTTTTGATTGTGGTTTGCGGGTTTGAATCTTTGTTTTTGCCAAACCACGAACTGATGCTTTTAAATAAGCCGCTTTCTTTTTCGTTTTCACTTAACTGTTGTTCTTCTTCGGTTATGATAACGGTTTTCTTTTCGGGCTTTTTGCCTTCCGGTGTTGCCGTTAAGTCCGGCGTTAAATCGGCATCATTTAAAATGTCTTCGGGGATAGGAATCAAAATATTTTGAATCATTTGATAAGCTAATTTTTGTTCCGGTTCCTGCTCTTTTTCTTTTAAAAGAGGTTCGATGAAAGTTTGGCTGATAACCTGTTCATCAGGTGTTTGCCGTGTCTCGATATTTTCGTCTTCACTTTCCGTTTGTTCATCGCTTTTAGGCAGATCTTTCGAAAACTCTTCGACAGCCGCTTGATTCTTGGCAAATTTGTTGCCTTTGGCTACAACCCACGGGCTGTCTTCGTCTTGGGTTTGTTCAAGGTCATCCGTCTTTGAGCTTGCGCCGATTTCGGCTGTTTGCCAAGCGCTTTCATCAACGTCGATATTTTCCTGATTTTGAGAAAGTGCGAATATTTCGCCGAGCTCACTGTTTTTGATGTCGGCTTCGGCTAAATCTTTTTCTTCATTTAATATGTCCGACTCTTCAATGGTGTTGACGAGGACGTCGGGTTCTACCATGGCAATTTGAGAAGCGGATGAAGCATTCGACACATTAATATATTGGTGTTTCTGCTCGGTGTTTTCAACGAGAGGAATTTCTTCGTCATCAGATGTGTTTGAAACAGAAAGGTCGTTTTGCGCATAGACAATGCCGCTCTTGACATGATTGTCCATATCTTTAATTTCTTCAATGTCTTCGTCGCTCAGAGATATTTCGCTTGCAAAAGCCAAATCGGTTGAAACGGCAACCTCATTTTGAGGCGTTTCATTTGAGAGTGCGACAACGGGAGAAGGAGCCTCTTTTATTTCTTTTTCTTTTGTAACGGGTTCTGCCGTTAATGCTGAGATGTCGGAAACATCAACTTCGTTTACGGCAACTTTATTTAAAACAATGTCATCTTTCGGCGCACTTTTTTCGGAAAAGAGCTGTATCTTTTCAACTTTGATGTTTTGATCTGTGTCTGCTTTTTTAACAACAGGTGTGCGCAAGAATAATTTTTGGATGCAAAAAACAGCCAAAATGGAAAAAAGAAAACTGCAAACAAAATTTTTTACATTATTTTTTTGCATTATTTTTTATTTGCTCCAAAATTTACAAACGCCCTAAAAATAAGCACGCGTGCGCTTTTTCCTCGGACTTTTACGGTTTCATCTTACGATAATTTACAACAGATTGTGTTAAAAATTGTTTAATAGGAAAGACGAAAGTTTTGCAAATATTTCGGGGTTTAAAAGATTGATTTTTTGTTTAGGATGTTTTAACTTTTTGATGATATAAAAATGGGTGTTTTGGATGTCAGAACGATTATGAATTTTTTGTTACAGGCTTGGGTTTATTAGCAAAATCAAAGTGTTACGAGAATTTATAAAGCAAAGAAAATGCTGGTCAAAAGCGAAAAAATCTGATATTCTATAATTGTATAAAGAAGTTTTGTTTAATTTGTTAAAGGAGAAAAACTATGACATTCTTAAAAAACAATTTCTGGACATTGTTTAGCTTAGCACTTGTTTTGATGGTTGCTATGACAAGCGATGCCAGCGCTGCCGTTCAATCTTCTACGGTTGTTCAAACAGCAATTAAAAAAGGTGCAAACGTATTTAAATCTGTCAGAACGATTGTGTTCGTTATCGGTGGTTTCGGTTTGGTCGGCTTAGCCGTTCAAGCTATCTTCGGTAAAGTTAAATGGCCTTGGTTCGGCGCTTTAGCTGTCGGTCTTGGCGTTTTGGCTGCTGCCGGTGCCGTTATCGAATACGCTACAGGTGATACGGTTACGACAACAGGTCAAGGTGGTTATGCCGATACATTTAGAGATAACTCTCAATCCGGTGATACTATCTTGTACTAAGATAAAGCTTAAGGGAAAGCTCTTTAACGGGCTTTCCCTTTACTTCAATTATTATGGTAAGACTTATGTCAATAGCTTTTAAAGGCGAAAGGAAAGGATTATGTTGAACGTAAATTTTGAGAAATTAAAAATGTATTTGCTCGCGGGCCTCTTGGTTTACGCGCTTTCTTTAATTTTATTTTCAACGGAAAGTTATGCCGCTTTTGAAAGTTTGACGAAGACCGGCGGCGAAATTTTTAATGGTATGAAAAAAATCATATTTGTTGCAGCCGGTTTCGGTATTATTGCCATCGCTATCGGCGCGGTTTTCGGTGCGCTGAACTGGAAATGGCTTTCGGTGATTATTATCGGTGTTGTGGTTATTGCAGGAACAGCAGCTCTTTTGAAGTATTTAACGCAAGGTACCGGAGCAGAAGTTGATGTTGATGTTTTTGGGATTACGGATACACTTAAATAAGAATATATTATTAATTTAAATGGAGGCAAACATGAAAAATTTGAGACAGTTTTTAAAATCACTCTTTTTAATGACAATGTTTTGTCTTTTGTTTTCGACTGATGCGATTGCGGCGGATTCCGAAATTTTTGATACGATTCAGGGAAAGCTTTACAGTACGCTGGTTGATTTAAGACAAATCGTCTATGTGATTTCCGGCTTCGGCTTGGTTGTGTTTGCCGTTGCGGCGATCTTTAATAAAATCAGCTACAAACACTTAGGCTATATTATGATAGGCCTTTCGCTTTTAGCCTTGATGTTTCCGTTTTTGGAATATTTCAGCGGAGACGATTATTGGCAATCAAGAGAACAGGCACAGTTGACTTTTGATAACTTTTTGGAAGCTAAGCCATACGCCAATGCTTCAGTCAGCGGCACAAATCCTACAGATATTACAGATCCGAATTATAGCGGTGAAAAACCGGCGTTGCCGGGCGATATCAGCGATGCCGAGCTTGATGCGATGATTGCAGAAGCAGAACAGGAAATGCAATGGGAATTGGAAAGACAAATGTCGGAATATTTCCAAGAAGGCGGTTTGAACAATTTGCCTGATACGGTTAAGGTCGGCAATGTTGATGTCGAAAGTTCGGATTTTGCAAAAATGGTTCAGGCAGGCTGCAGTCCTTCAAGCACAAGTTCAAAGAGTAAGTGGAGCGAAAGCGGGACGAGAAGCGTTTGCACGGTCAGTGAAAACGGGACTGTTCAAATCTCACAAGAAACTTGCCAAGGAACAGTTAAAGACGGTGTTTGTTCAAAATCAGCATGGCAGCAATTAGGCGATATTTGGCGCACGGTTAATAATACCGTAGATGCCGGTCAGAATGCGGCAACGGCTGTTGCCGGCGGTGTCGGTGCGGCTGTCGATATTTGGAGCGCAATACAACAAGGCGGCGCTATTGTCGGCGGCGGCGGAACGTTTTTGGACAAGCTTAAAGATCTTTCCAATTTGACGCATAATACGGCCGGTGCAACAGGTTCGGTTACGCGTGATATTAACCAAATTTTAGGTGCTTTGATGGGCATCGGCGGTAATGTCAGCGATACGGCGACCGTTTGGTCAACGAACGGTGAAACGAATCCGGACGGGAGCAACAGTGTTTCTGATGCCATTAAGGCAATTAATGACTGGTTGCATAAACAGCAAAACGGTGTTACGGGTGCCGGCGGCGTGGTTGACACGGGTGCCAGTGCCGGAAATAAGGTTTATAACACGGGTAAAAATGTTGATGCAGCATGGGGAACATTTACCGATGCCATGAACAAATTGAAAGGTCTTTTCGGAAACTAAGATAAAAGAGATTTGGTAAGATGAGGGATATGATTTTAAAAGCTGTGGCACAGCCTCCGAAACTTTTTTGGGGGCCTGTGTTGCCAACAGCAATTAATGCCGGAATACAGGTTCCATTAATGTTTATGGCTGTCGGTGTCGGTAGTGTTAACCCTCTGTTGTTTGTTGTTTCGATTATCAGTTGCCATATAGCCATTGTGTTGGCAGGTGCAAAAGAACCGCACCTGTCAACAATGATTCAGGCTTTCGGACAGACAAACAAAGTTTCGACAAACTTATATAAAGAGAGAGGAAATAAATTTGAGCCCTAGTTTTGATTTTACGACGATTTTTGCACAAGGTTTAACGAGCGTTGAGGTTATACTTGCGATTGTCGGTATGATTTCGGCGGCGGCCTTTGCGGTTTTGCTGGCCACACGTTTCAGCAACTGGGTTTTGCCAAGTCCGAGAGAATCACGCGTTTCGGACTTTTTGCCTTTTGCAAGTCTGATGGAAGACGGTATTACCATTAAATGTGCAAACGGAACATACGTGCGTGTCTTCAGAATTACGGGTATGGATTTGGGGTCGGCAACGCCGGAAAAAGTTTATTCGATGATGGAGGCACGGAAGTCGACCATTGACAGTTTGTCGGAACTTTCGGTGATTTGTCGGGTGGTTACATTAAGAGAACGGACGGAAAAAGAAGCAGATGTCGGTCATTTTAACAATCCGATTTTGGAGAAAGTTTCGGAAGTTTGGTCGCAAAGTATGGATCGAGTTTATACCAATACGCACTATATGATTGTGAGCGTGGCGGACAGAAAAGATGCTTTAAAAGATTTGAATTATGCCTGCCAGACGATTATTGCGACACTCGGGGAATATGGCGTTTTTCAGATGTATGAAAATCCGGAAAGTCCGGCGAAAGACAGTCCGTTTTATGTTTTTTCAAGACTTTGCAGTCCTGTTTCAAAACCTGAGCCGAAAGTCAGAAATGCACAGGGTGCCGAGCTTAATGAAATGTTGACGGCAGACCATATTCATTTCACAAGAGAAAAAGGTATTATACATTTCTTTTCGGGTGAAAAGGATTTGTATGAAATTGTAATGGGAATCAGAACGACGGGCGATTATATGGATGAAAGTATGATTGTTTCGCTCCTTTCGATTGATTGCGAACTTGTTCTTTTGCATAATGTCAGACCGATTTTCAGACCGCAGGCAAGATTGATGTTGATGCAACAACAAAGAATGGCCGCTATGACCAATTTTTCTGGCGGCGTTGTTGAACAATACAGCCAAGCACTGGCCGCAATCGAAGACAGTGATGCGGATTATCAGGCTTTGACGGAATATGCCATGACAATCATCCTTAAAGGCGAAAACGAAAAAGAACTTAATTTCGGCGAGAGTGAAGTGCAACGTATTTGCCGAACGTTTTCGGTTACGCCCGTTCGAGAGGGATGGATTACGCAAGCATCATTTTTCAGCCAATTTCCGACTTATGATACCTATCCGAGAACATATCGCTATTTATCAAGAATTGTGGCGCTTGCTATTTCATTTGACAAACCGGCGGAAGGTTTCGGACGTTCGGACTGGGGACAGGGCGCTATTACGACATTTCGGACGATGTCGGGTTCTGCTTATCAATTCCAATTCCACGTTTCGCCTGATGAGGGCGCTGTGGCACACTGCTGTATTATCGGTCCGACCGGTCAAGGTAAAACAACTTTGCTGACGTTTTTGGCCGGACAGGCAATGAGACACTCGGATTTGAAGGTGTTCTTCTTTGACAGACACAGAGGTGCCGAAATCTTTACAAGAGCTATCGGCGGGGCTTATATCGGCTTTGACGGAGATAATAAAAACGTTTCGTTAAATCCGTTTGATGCGGCAGATACACCGAATAACAGAGCGTTTTTAAGGCGTTGGATGAAGGCTATTACCTTAACGGAAGATGCATTATCGGAAAGAGAAATTGCGCGTGCGGTAACGACGGCTTTTGATTATTTGAGACCGGAAGAGCGTATTATGAAAAATCTTTATAAAAGCTGTTTTTCGCCGACCGGAAATATGAGAAGAGAAATTTATCGCTGGGTTAACCCGGACCAATACGGCAACATTTTTAATGCCGATACGGATAGCCTTGATTTGAAATCAAAACGATTTATGGCCTTTGATTTTACGCACATTTTTGAAGATGAAACTTTGGCACCGGCGGTTATCAGCTATATTATGCACAGAATTCAAAGTGAAACGGGCGAAACGGGTGTGCCATCACTTATTATGATTGATGAAACGGCGCCGATGTTAAAACACCCGATGTTTAGAGATTATTTTATGATCGGTTTGCAAGAAGGTCGTAAAAAGAGACAGGCTTATTTGTGTGCCTTCCAACAGCCGAATATTATTGATAAGCTCGGTGTAGGCGAGGTCATCAGAGGCCAATGTCAAACCGTTTTGTTCTTCAGAAACCCGCAAGCAATGCCGGAAGATTATGCAACATGGAACTTAACACAAAGCGAGCTTGATTTTGTGTTCGGGCGTTCATATCGTGATTTTCCGTATGCTATTTTGCTTTCACGTCCGGCGACCGGCGAATCGGTTATCTTGGACGTTAATTTAGGGGCTCTCGGTCCTTATTTGAAACTCTATAATTCGGGTCGAAAGAACGTTTTGCTTGTTGAAAGTTTGATTAAAGAATACGGAGAGGCGAATTTTGTTACAAAATATTTAAATATTGCGTAATTTTTCAAAAAAGATTAGGTGAAAAGTAATTTTTGAGGTACAATAATTAAAAGAATTCTTTACGTCAGGAGGTTAGGATGCAAAATAAATCTGTTTCGAAAGTTTTTTACGGCGCTTTGATGGCCGCATTGTTAGGCACATCTCCGGCGCACGCAGTCGGTTTTCCGACATTTGATATCGCTGAGGTTTTTAATACGATTCAAAGTGTTATTTCTCAGGCACAAGCGCAGATTTCGACCGTTCAGGAAACACTTTCTATTGCGAATATTCAGCAGGCAATCGGCGACAAGCTCGGCGGATTGAGAAAATTTCAGAGACTGGAAAAAATTAAAGAAGAATTTGAAGCAAAGCAGGAAAAGATTCAAAAGCGTCTTCAACGGTTGGAAAAGCTTAAAAAAGAATATGAGCAAAGGGTAAAAGGCACCGTTGCGGATGTGAAAGACAAATATGACGATGCCAAAAATTTTGTTGACGGCGTTAAAGACCAGGTTGATAATGCAAAAAGTCAGATCGAAAATACGGTTCAAGGCGTTAAAGACCAGGTCGATAATACAAAAAGTCAGATCGAAAATACGGTTCAGGGTGTTAAAGATCAGGTTAACAACACCGTGAATAATGTTAAAAATGAAGTCGATAATGCCAAAAATCAGGTTAACAATATTACAAATCAGGTCGAAAGCACCGTAGAGGGTATTAAAGATGCCGTTGACGGCAATAAGAGTGCTCAGGGTTCGTCATCTGACGGTGTGAAAGACGATTTTTCGGTTGATTCAGCCGCCGATTTGTGGGGCGACGGTGCTCAACAAAGTGCTCCCGCCGCTTTGGAAAAACAAAATATAAAACCGACGCAGGAAAAAGGCAATATGACCCAAGAGAAAGCAGAGGATTTTCCGCAGGCTTTCAAAACATCGTATGAAAACTATACGCCCATGGGATATGCCGATATGGGTGTTAAAACCGGAACAGATAAGGAAGGCAACTATTTTTTTCCGGACGAGCTTGCGTGGTGGTGCAATATTAATTATGATGATAAAATTGACGAAGAAAAAGCTTTGGAATGTTTTCATAAAATTTGTGATGATTTGAATGCTAAAGATGCAACGGAAGCCAAAAAAAATAAGGACAGATTCGGTATTTTGCTCGGGCAATCGCTTGCTCATAACTTTGCTGCGGCAGTCAGCATTAAGGATAAGGCCGCATCATCAAAGGTTGTTGATGATGTGCATGATACTTTAGGTAAATCAGGTGATGATTTGCGTACACAGGTTTCCGGTAACGGCGAGGTGACAGATGCTCAACTTTTGATGACGAAAGATACATTGCTGATTGAAGCCGGAAAACAGGAAGTTACAATTATTGAGGCGATTGAAACATATTGCCGCTATTATGAGGAAGTTAAAGATCAATGATGAAACATAAGGGTCCTTTTATTGCCTTGACGGCTCTTTTGATGGTTTGTGCAAAACCCGCACGAGCCGATTTTGAGGCTATTCAAGCCATCATTACTTATTTGGGTGATGTGGTTCAGAATGCCAAAGAGCAGGTGATTAAGGCAAAATCTTTGATTGAAAGCGCACAGCAATTAAGCACTCAGACTAAAAAAATGGTTTCGGACGCAAAAGGGACAGTTAAAAAAGTCGGCGATGAAGTTAAAAGTGCTAAGGCAAAAGCACAGGAAATTAAAGACAAAGTCAATAATACAATCAATATGGCCAAAAGCGGTGATTTGAAAGGGGCTCTTCAAAACACGGAATTTATCAAGTTAAAAGGTGTGTTTGACGGCACGAAGATTGATGATGAAATGGCAGATGCCGTTATGGATACATTGGTACGTAAAAAAGGCGATGATTCTATTGCAAACCAAAAAGCTTTAAACAAAGCGCTTAATTTGAAGCAAGGTATTGATATGGCCAATATGTTCGGCGAAGTTTTAGTCTTGCGCCAAGATTTAAAGGCTGAGGAAGATGATCCGCAAAACCCCGAAAGTATTGACGAAGCAGTTGATTTGTCGCAGGAAAGCGCCGTGAAATCATTAGAGAGACAAAACAAAGTTTTGTTAATGAAAGCGCAGATGGCGACATACGGTCATACGTTTGATATTCAGTCTTTGGAAGGCGGACAAGAAGGAGACGGAAATGAGTAGAAAAAAGATTTTCTTTTGTGTTTTGCTTTTGTCGATGATGATGAGTTTTAATGCTTCGGCGCAACTTAAGCTTGACGGGTTGGCCGGTGTGGAACGTGTTTTGACGAGTGTTCAGACGGCCGTTGAAAGCGTGATGAAAAAAGTAAACGAAGCGGCAAAGATTTTTCAAGGGTCTTTGTTGGGAGATTCCGCAAGTACAAACTGGGAAACATTCAAGGCCTTAAAATCGCAGATTAAAGATATAGTTGCGGCCGGTCAGGAATTGTATGAGGAAGCTTCCAGTTTGGGAGCAGATGCCGAGTCAATTATTAAAGATTCATACGAAGAGCTTAAAGATGAAATCAGTTCGGCAACGCCTGTTTCAACAGCGACACTGCAAAAAGAAATTGATACGCTTGACAGCCAGATGGAAGATCGAAAAAGTGTTGTTGCCGAAGAGTTGAGTGCAAAAATTAAGGCAGCGCAACAAAATGAAGAAATTTTAACGCAACTCTACGAATCCGAAGAAGATGAAGAAACGAAGTCAAATATAGGTCTTCAGCTTGCCGCGGAGGAATCTATCCGTGCACAGCTGCAGGCAGATTTAGATACGCTGTCGGAAGACGGAAATGTTTATTTGGCAAGCGATGATCAATATCAGGATTTGAAAAGTCAGCGCGATACAAAATCACAAGAACTTTCGGAGGCTCTTGAAAACCTTAAAGGAAAAGCAAAAGGTTTGTTTATTCAGGGTATGATTAAGAAGAGCCCCGCCGAAAAAGCTGCCGATTATAATAAGGCACAGGCAAGTAATTTCGCCTCAGATGATGAGGAGCTGACGCAGGAAGTTGTTAACAGAATTAACAAAGAGCGTGTGACGAATTTGGAAAAAGATATGGCGAGAACATTTGTGACGCTTGTTGATTTCAGAAAGAAAGCAGCCGGTTCGGAAGAAATAGAAAGTATTGAGGAAAATGTTAATAAAACTACGGGGAATATAGCTTCTGCCGATAAAACAATAACGGCTTTGAGGCTGCAGAATCAGTTGAAAATTATAGAACTTGATCTTTTGCATGATCAGATTTTAATGGAATCGAGTTATTTGAGACTTAAAAGTTCGCTTGATATGCTTAAACAGCCGTATCGTTTGCTGAACCCGGATAAAGATCAAACGCAGATGAATTTGGATAATTATGTTATTACAAAAGAGAGTATTGAAGCGCAAACAGAAGGAAATCGTGAAGGAGACTGATTATGATGAGAAAGAATATGTATAAATTTGCTTTTTTAGCGTTTCTTTTTTATGCGACGGAAAGCAGTGCCGTTTTGTGGCCGCCTTGCCCGATTTGTCCTTCTTTCGACGGGGTTAATGATGTTATTGAGACCGCTAAGGCTCTTTTGAAAAAAGCTCGCGTTGTTGTCGATGATTTGCAGTATGCTCAAGACAAAGCGCTTAATGTGATTAAAACGGCGAAGAAATATATGGCGCTTGATTTTAGTGAATCGCCGCTTAAAAAAGAAGTTAATTTTCCGGTTATTGCGACGGCAAAAGATATTGTGCCCTCGGAAGTTGCGAATATTGCTGATGCCGCCTCTGTTTCGGAAGGATTTCAAAAGCTGTTTTTGAAAAATGATCCAAAGCTTTTGGAGAGTTTTCCGGTTGATTACAGGTCGTTTGTTAAAAATCAATATGAGAAGAAACGCGCCGAATTTGCATACGATAATATGATTGAAGTTTATGTCTCGGCTCGGCAGTTGGAAGATGATCGCCTTTCTTTCATTAAAGGCGAAGTTGACAGTTTGTCGGAGTGTTTCGTCGAAGGGCGAGAGGGAGTTTCTGCTTCATGCGAAATGGCTTCGGCATCTGATGAAGAACTCGGTAACTGGGTGAATGGTTATAAGCTTCAGGCGATGCAAGATTCAATGATGAGAGTTTATGAAGAATTGATGGCCATGGAAGCGCAATATCAGGCCGGCAATTCTTTGAGAGAAGGTGTGCGCCCGGTTAATGATGATGCGGGGGTCGGCGAAGAAGATACGCAGACGACAAGTTTTTATTATAACAGCAGTTCGCCGATGGGATATGCTCAACAGGCCGGTGATTTTGTGGCAAAGGTTGAAGGGACAAGAAGCGCGCCGAAAGTTAATCCGAATTTGACGCTTGTTCAAACCGAAGAATATAAAGAAAAACCGCCTTTTGCCGGTTCGGAAGAGCTTATTAATTCGCTTGCGATTTTAAATGGAACATACGAACTTTTGAGTTTGGCCGAAGAAATGCACAACACCAAGCAACAACTGCCTGATTTAAGAAAGCCGTTTATTGAATATGAAAAGATGAGAATACTTCATTATGTGGCCATTGAGAGGCTTGCCCAGTCAGAACAATTTGTCAGAAGCTATTTGTCAGATTACTACGAATCTTCGAATGCAGATGATATTTGGTTTGGAGATAGCTGCAGGTTGGGAGGTAATCAAATAGGCTATATGTGTCAGAAAATAATGGGTTGCAATAATAAAAATGAGTATGATGATTATGTGTATCATTACATTACTTGCCCGAGCGGCTCTTTTGATGTGACGGCGTATGAGAAAAAACCGATTGATTCTCTTTCGGGAGAAAGCATTCGCGAATATCAGCTTGCAAAAGCCAAGAAGGTTATGGATCTTGAAAGTGTGGATACAAGCGACCCTGATGCCGCGATGGACAAGTATGACAAGGTGATGGGCAAAACAGAAGTTAATATGGACCAAAGCACGGAAACGCCTGATATGGATTCAGACCCTGATGTTAAGAATTATGTAAAAGATTCCGATACGCTTTCAAAGCCGTCAAACGAGGCTGAGGCCGAAGGCGGAACGCGCGAGCAGAATTTGAACCGTTGGCAAATCGGACGCCAAAAATCAATTGAAATCGGCGAAGATATGCAAAGCGGCGGCAAAAAATTCGGCTTTGCTAAAGTGAAATATAAGGTTTGGAATGATGAAAGACATTTCTACAATCAGTATTTAAGAGAAAAATACAGAAATATGATGATTTATTTCGAATCGGGCGTTCTTGAAGAGGCAATTGCTGCTATTGCAAGCGAAATGAACGAAGCAATGACAATTGATGAAGAAAAGCTTCAAAAAAAGGTTGAGTCGGAAACAAAGTCTGCCGTTAACAGCAAAGTTGCGGCATACGCAGCGAGTTTGGCAGCGGATGATCCATACAGATATGCTAAAATAGAGGCTTACAGAGCACAAATATATCCGAATATTAAAGAAGCGACTTATAACAAAGTCAGCCAAGAGTTTAATGAAAAACTGGCGAATATTAAAGCGGAAAACAGAGGCAAAATTGCCGATGCGGCAAAGAAATTCGCTGCTAAATTGGAAGCCATGGAGAAAGATTCTTCGCTTCGGGATTTGAAAGAAACGCAAGATAAAGAGATGGCAAATCTGATCAGCTCTTTTAAGGCAAACATCGCAGCTCTTGAAAAGCAAAAGGTAACCGTTAACGAAGAGATTGAAGATGAGACAATTAAGCTTGATGCGAAAAAAGCGGAATATAACCGTTTAGCAGATCAAAAGAAATCACTCGAATCTTCTATTGAAATGCAAAAACAGTCAAGAGATTTGGCTAAAGCGAAGAAAAACGAATATCCCGGAATGTCTTATGAGAGCGGTATGCAGGAAAAAGCAGAAAATATTATCAGTAAGAAAGAACAGGAATTAGAAAAGGTTGAGGTAGCGCTTAAAAAGGCTCTTGAAGGGGTTGAAGAACTGCAAGACACTATTGACGGTTTAAGAAAACAGCTTGTTGCCCTCGATCAAAAAATTGAAGATGCTCGAGAAGATTATATTGCAGAAGCCGTTGAAATGGAAAATGCGCATATATTGACAATGAAAATAGCGCTTGAAAACAGATCGGCTTCGGCTATTTCATTTGAGCCTGTCCCGGGTCATGCGACGCTTATGTTCGCATTCGGCGAGGGTAAAAATATGGTGAACATATTCAGAGAAGCCGGCGTTAAGACGATTCAGAACGCTTATCAGGAGCTTTTAGGTATGGGTTACGGCTTATATGATCCCGATAAATTCGGACAGATTAAAAACATTCATATCGCTATGCTTGACAATCTGATTAAGGTTGCGTTTATGCCGGCGATTTCTAAGGTTGATGACCTTGTTATCAGTAATGCTTCCATTATCAGCAAGGCTCCCGAAATGTTATATAAGATTATCTTTAAATCAGATTGCGAGGGGGCTATATGTAAACAGGAAGATAAAGATTATTTTGTCAGCCTTAAAGGTCGGGCTCGCGACTTTACCGTTCCGAAAATGATTACACCGAAAAGAACTGCGCCGCTCAGAGAGGTTTTCCACTTTGATTACGGCGATTACGGCAACCTTTTGACAACAGGTGGTAAGTGTTCTAAAAAAGGAAAAGTTAAGAGCCTTGCAAAAACAACCCGTCATGAATTTTTAGAGACGGGGCAAGATATGCCGGCAATTTGGGAGACGATTTTGAAACCGGACGGGTTCATTGACAGAGATGTTGATATTGTTGATATTTTGAACCAGAATAATGTTGATGATGCGAGCCGAGTCTTTTTAGAAGATAAAGGTGAAGGCGGCGGGCTTGCCAGTCATGTCAGTGAGATGTCTGTTTTCTTAAAATATGAAGGGGGCTTGACGTTTACAAAACCGCTTTTCGAATTGATTTGTTATTTCCATGCGGCTGAAGATGAAGCATCAAAGAAAAAGATTAAAGAAGATGAATATAAAGAAAACGAACTGAAGATGCTCGGACGCGACCAAATCGGCGATTATCTGCAGTTTGTGGACCAAGAGCGGACGTATCAGCTTTCAATGGCTAAGCTTAAAGTTAAGGTTGACGAAGGGCGTCGGTCAATAGAAGACGTTTTAGCCAAGATAGATTGTTCGTATAAGCCGAAAGAAACAGGATATATCACGTATGGAGAAGCAAAAACAAAGATTGTTTCGGCAGAATATATTGCTGACAAGGAAACGTTTGAGTCTATTGCAAAATGTTTGGATGACGGAAAGAATATGTTTTTATCTGAAGCTCAGAATTTGCTGAAACAGCTTCCGGAATTCAAACCTGTTGAAGAAGCTCCGGAATATACAAACTTAATCAACAGAAAGAAAAAGATTGAGAATTTGCTGGATATTTTGCAGACAGATTTTGATGAGCTTGTTTTGATTTCGGATAATTTAACAAAACAGGAAGTTGAAGACAAAATAAAAACGAAAAAAGCAGATAAGGATGTTGTCGGTAAATATGAAGCTGAGGCTGAAAAAGAATTTGAGAACAATAAAAAGAAGATGGCAGTTCCTTATCGTGCAAAATATTTTTAAGGTTTGGAAACAAGACAGATGGCAGATGTTTTAGGAAACGGGCAGAAAAAACTTGCGATAGCGAAGCCTTTGAAAGAAGGTCAGAGATATCTCACAGATGAAGAAATCGGCTTAAAGAGCTTGAAGGAAGCTTATTATCAATGGGTTTCAAGACTTATTATGCTCTTTTGTATGATTTCGCTTTTGTTTTTTGCCTCTGCCAGTCTTGTTCTTTTTCGGATGGCGCCGCAGGTTACGGTTGAGCCTTTTTTGATTATTAAACAAGATAATTCGGAATCAATGGTTCGCTATGAGGTTATTGCGCCGGATATGGCTTCGTCAAAACAGATGATGGAAACGTTTGTCAGACAATATGTGATGATGCGCAATACGATTTTAAATGATGAGCAGGAAATGCAGACACGCTGGTTTGCAGGCGGTATTGTGAACTATATGTCTGCTCCGAATGTTTTTATCAAATTTAAAAAAGAAACGGTGGACCATTTGAACGATTTTCTTCGGGACGGTCTTGTTCGCGATACGGAAATTATTTCAATCGGTAAAGTCGGCGGCGAGAAAAGCCCCGTTTGGAAAGTCGATTTCAGAACATACGATTTGTCGCGCGGTTCAATGCAGGAAAACGGACGCTGGGTTTTGAAAACACGTTATTGGACAGCTTCCGTTACCGCCTTTTTTGTGCCCGAACGTCTCTTTATGGGAAGGCGTTTAATGAATCCGCTCGGATTTACTGTAACAAGGTATTCGCAAACCGAAGTTGAAATCCTGTAAAAATGCGCATAACAGCGTATCTAGAGCAAAAATAGCAGGTCGGAAGTGTCCTCACGTATGTTTTTGTACGCTCCGGTACTTCCGCCTTTATTTTCACTCTATCTGCACTGTTCTCCGCATTTTTTTAGCTTATGTGGCGGGCTGTTCGGAACAGGAACGACCAATAAACAAAATTCATTTTCTAATTTGTGTTCTTTTTTGTTTTATTTAATATATGTTAATATTTTAAGATTATGTTAGACTATAACGGGTTTCCAATTTTTTGATAAGTTGGGGATTTGAGTGTGTTCATGTTAGACTTTTTAAAATAATGAGTATAACATGAATAGGTCTTGATATGAAGAAGGACATTGCAATGTGTAAGAAAATAATTTTGCTTTTTGCTGTTTTGCTCGTTTCGGCTTGCGGGTCATATTATGAACCGGAACCGGTCGGCGTTGGTAAAGATGTTAACGAACTAAAGCTTTCGCCTTGTGCTTGTATTCAGGTAGAGCTTGATAAAACTCTGCCGGATTGGTTTGTGGCATCAATATAAGGAAAATTAAATGGCAGATAAGTTAGGCGTTAATAATGTTCAGCAGAAGCTCATCGGCAAACGGCCGAGTGCACCTCAACGCCGGCCGAACCGCTCGGCTTCCGGTGAAGAGGTTGTTGTCGTTAATGCTTCGGAAAAACGTTATTTATGGACGGCACGCGCTTTTGCCGTAATTGTAGCAATCAGTATTTGCTGTAATTTGGTTTTGGTTTTGGCTATTGCGCAACTTGTGCCGCTTTATCGCATTGAACCGTTTCTGCTTACTTTTGAAAATAAAGAAGAGCAGGTTTATGATATTATGCCGCTCGGTAATATGGTTGATCAAAAAACGGTTACGGAAGTTTTTGTTCGCGAATATGTGCTTCTTAGAAGCGCGTTTGTGAATGATGCCAGAGAAATGGAGGCGCGATGGATGCCGGGCAGTATGCTTCAGGAAATGTCGTCGCCGGCAGTTTATCAATCGTTTATTGATAAGACAGCAAAGCGTGCTCTTGAGATTATTAGAACAAAAGGCTTGGTCAGGGTTGTCAGAGTGATGACGGTCAATGAATTGAGCCGTGGCTTGTGGCAGGTGGAATATGAAACAAGAGATATGTATCCCGATTCAACAGCGCCGCAGGTCGATTATTGGACAGCATCGTTAAAGATTGCGTATCGTAAGAAAACGGTTAAATATGGCGAAAGATTGAATAATCCGATTGGATTTACCGTAACGAGTTATTCGCTTTCACATAATAAAACCGAATAGAAAAGGAAAATGCAAATGAAACATATTTTGTTAAAAGTGTTATTTGTTTTAGGTTTGTTGGGTTCGGCAAGTGTTGCTCATGCTCAGGCAACAATGAACAGTTTGGATCAAAATGCAAACCAATCGCAAGGCAATTATCAGCCGATGAATTTGGATTATGCCGGTATGGGATCGCTCGGTATGATGCAAAGTGCGTGGCTCGATCCATTGCAGAATCTCGGTGAAGGACAGACAAAACCTGCTTATTCCAAATATTATTGGTCGCCGGATTTGGTTTTGCCGGTCAGATTGAGAACAGGTATGTTGACTTTGATTAATTTTCCGGAATGGGAACTTTTGGAAAATGTTTATATCGGCGATGAAAGCACTTTTAACGGCGAAATCACAGGACCGAATACGTTGTTGCTTTATCCGAGACCGGGTTCAACAACGGTTGGTGTGGATACAAACGTTATGGTTTTCGGCCGTTCGGGCAATAAATATGTTTTTTATGTCAGAAGCGAAGGTGTTAATACCGAGCGTTTAACAAACTCGGTTATTGATATTGAAGTTGTTGACGGGCAAAAAAAAACATCAGCCGGAGGTAGCGGCAGCGGTGGCAGCCTCGGGGGTCGATTGAACGCAAGCGATTACGGCGGAAGTAATAAATCGGTTGATTCTACTTTTACGCGCCGTTATCAGAAAGAAGATTGGATTCAGAGTATTCCGCTTGATCCCTCAAAATTTAAGTTTGATATAGAAGTTTATGTGCCTAATCCGGATGATGTGGTTATTGCGCCGGAAAGAGTTTGGCGTGATGATATTTTCACTTATATCGATTTGGGTGAAAAAGCTTTGAATATGGTTCAGCGTCCGATTGTTACGCTGATTGTGGAGCGTGTTGAAACACCTGTCGGATTCAGAGCAAAAGGTCCGAACAACAGATTGATTGTTGTTGAGGGTGTCGGCGATATGGTTCTTCGAAACGGTAAACGTATTGTTTGTTTGAAGCTTCGCAGAGCAGATGACAGCGGTATTTATAATATTGTTGCGGATACAAACGATTGGGATGTTCCCGCTCCGCTTCCTTCATCAAAAGGCGGTTCAAACGGAAATTCGGAAGTTCAAGGATTTGATCTTACGGGTGGCGCGGATAACGGTGAAATTGAAAATGTATGGCAGACTTCGGGAGAACCGAGCAACAATACGGACGGATATCAGATAAGCGTCGGTGAAAACGGTGAATTACTTGTTCCGGAATATGCGTTTCAAAACGGAGGGGCTGCTTCTGCGGGCGGCGATCAGGTCGAATACAAAACAATGTATAAACTGCAACCCGGCGAGATTTCGTTTTCTGATTTGCCTTCGGGTTATAAATACGGTGCCGGTTTTACAAATGATGATAACGCCAGCATTTCCGTCGAACTCGGGACAGATGCGAATGTTTCAAATTTGGAACACCTTTGGGCAGATCTTTCGAAGCGCTATGATGACAGTTTGAGAGGTTATCAGCCGTTCTATTCGGTTGATGCCCCCGCAGACGGTCAGGGTAAAGAGCTTTTCCACTTGAGAATTGGTCCGGTTCCGTCAATCAGCGAAGGTGATCAGATTTGCAGCGAGCTCGGACGAAACGGCGTTTTCTGCAGCGTAATCAGAATTCAGTAAGAGAAGAAGGCTTATGAGTAAAGAACAGTTACAATTAACACATTCGGAACGTTATGTTCGCAAAACAAACCGTATCATTTTGATTATCGGTCTTGTTTCGTTTGTTGCGTTTTTGTTTGGTTTGATTTTGCTTTTCTCAAGCAAGGCGCCGAATGATGATTATCAAGAACCTGTCTTTACTGCCGATGATGATGTTTTAAATGAAGATGACGGAACATCGGGGCTTTTGGGAAGCGACATTGAATTTGATGCCGTTGAAACAAAAGAGCTTCCGATTACGACAACGCCGAACCCCGTTAATATGGGACAGGTTGTCTTGGGTACGGAAGCCAAAAATGTTTTGACAATCGGAACAAACGGAAAGTCATCTATCAGGATTGTTTCCGTTAAATTAGCGGAACCGCCCTTTGACGGATTTGTTTATCAGGACAACTGTACAAGTGTTGAGCTCAGAGGCAACCAGACGTGTAATGTTGTGATGAGCTGGTCGCCTGTCGAAGCCGGGAATGTGCAGAATAACTTTATTGTTTCGTGGCATGAAACGAATTTAAGTGCGCAAAATGCAAAAGCTCAAAAAGTGCCTGTTGACGGAAATGCCGTTACAAAAGAAGATTGTAATTTTTGTGAACAAACGCCAAGCAGTGCTTTGAGCGGGCTTGATGAAACAGGTTCAAACAAAAGGCAGATTGCTTATGGTCCGAACGGAGAGGAAATCGGCTATATTGATGCGGACGGTTATGTTTATAATCATGCAGGACAGCTTATCGGCAGAATGAACAGCGACGGGCTGATTATAGATAATGACGGTAATATTATCGGTGTCGGCGGCAATAAGCAGTTAATATTTGATGATAACGGTAAAGTGATCGGATATGTCGGAACGGACGGAACAGCCTTTAATATGCAAGGCGAGGTTATCGGTAAACGATTGTCTGACGGAACGGTTATGGATTTGAACGGCAATATTATCGGACGGGGTGTCGATGCCGGTTTGGTCTATGATAACAAAGGCAATATTGTCGGACAAGTGATGGATGACGGAACGGTTGTTGATGATGACGGAAATGTTGTCGGACGCTTAAACGCAAACGGTGATGCGGTTGATTTGAACGGTCAGAAACTCGGCGGTATCAGCCAAACGGGTAAGACGGTTATTGATGACGAAGGTAATGCGTTGGGCGTTGTTTTGCCTGATAATTCAATTATTGATGAAAACGGTAATATTGTGGGTGAAGTTTCATCAAACGGTGATGTCTTTAAGGTTAATCATCGTGTTGTCGGTTCAATAGGAAATAATAAGAAAAAAGTTTATGACGCCGAAGGAAATGTTATCGGTTATGCAGATGAAGACGGTAAAGTGGTAGATGAAAACGGTAATGTGATTGGTATGGTCAGCGAAGACGGAACCGTTTTGAATATGTCAGGCGAGGTTATCGGGCGAACCGGAGATCGGGCTATTTATGATTCTAACGGCAAAGTTATCGGTTTTATTGATAATAACGGAAGAGCCATTGATTTAAAAGGTCAGAATTTAGGTCGTATGATTGGCGAGGCTGTTTTTGACGAAAGCGGCAAAATGATCGGTGAAACAACCGAAAATATGGCTTACGGGCTCAACGGTGAAGCTATCGGTGTGATGAATGATAAAGGGCAGCTGATAGATTTTGACGGGAATGTTATCGGTCAGAAATCTGATGTGCCTTTAGCTGTCAGCGAAGACGGGAGAGTTTTAGGAAAAATTACCGATAGAATGGCTTATGATATGAACGGAAAAGCAATCGGAATCGTAGATGAAAACGGCAATGTTGTGGATATGAACGGTAATATTATCGGCAGCGTTTTGTCGGACGGCTCTGTTGTTGATAAAGACGGTCGAATTATCGGAACGGCGCTGAGAGAGGGCGTGTTTGACGATAAAGGACGTATGGTGGCTTTGGTCGATGACGGTAAAGTTGTTGATTTTTCAGGCAACGAAATCGGTGATGTGCTTGCGGATGGTACCGCTGTTGATAAGCAAGGCGATAAGATCGGTGTTGTTGCTAAAGAAGTTGCCTATGACGAAAGAGGAAATGTTTTTGCGCGTGTTGATGAAAACGGAAATGTGATTGATTTTGAAGGAAGAAAAATCGGTAATAAAATTGAAGACGGTATCTTTAACAAAGACGGAAATTTGGTCGGTATTGCGCCGAAAGAAGCGGTTTTTGATGAGAACGGCAAGTTAATCGGTTTTGTGAACGAAGACGGTAAAGTTGTCGGTTTGGACGGCAATATTATCGGTGAAGTCGGTGCGGACGGAACAGTTCGCAACAGCAACGGTGATATTATCGGCAGGGCTGTTAAAGAAGTTGCTTATAACGGCAAGGGCGATATTATCGGTATGGTTGATGAAGACGGGAATGTGATTGATTTTTCGGGCGTTAAAATCGGTCAGAAAATTGATGACGGCATTGTTGATGAAAATGATCAGCTGGTCGGACAGGCGCCGAAAGAGGTTATTTATGACAATGACGGTAATGTTATCGGCTTTGCGACAAAAGATTCAAAAGTGCGTGATTTTAAACAGACGCTTATCGGGCATCTTCAAAAAGACGGAACGGCTGTTGATGCGGACGGTAATTTAATCGGACGGACGGGAACGCAGAATGTTAAAAAGCTGAGGTCAGTTTATGATGCCGACGGCAATGTTATCGGTTATGCAGATGAAGACGGTAATGTTTATGACTTTGCCGGCAATTTAATCGGACGCGTGCTTGCGGACGGAACGGTCGTGGATTTGGACGGCAACGTTATCGGGCGTGTCGGCGAAGTGTTGAATTTTGTGACGGATGAGACAGGACAAATTATCGGTTTTGTGAATAAAAACGGTGAAATCGTTAATGCCGAGGGAAAAGTTGTCGGGAAAGTTGATGAAAACGGTAATTTGGTTATTGATGAAATGGTTAAGGTCGGTTCGGTCGTTAGGACGGATTTAATTGTTGTGACGCCGGCAGGTACGATTTTGGGTGAAATTTCATCAAACGGTGAAGTTGTTGATGAAAGAGGTAATGCTTTCGGGCGCGTTTTGCCGAACGGGTTGGTTCGCGATTTGAACGGTTCTAAAATTATTGCAAAAGGCATTGAAGGCGGTCTTGTTGTCGGTTGGGGCTGTTCAAGAGTGGGTATTTTAGATAATAAAGGCATTATCGTTAACGGTAATTTGGCGAAGAATTTTAAAATTTATCCGGACGGCGGCATTTATAATGAAAGCGGGCATTTCTTGGGCTCTGTTATTCAAAGAGGTAAGGTTTTGAATGATCGCTGCGAAGAAATCGGTGATGTTGATGACGGCGGTTTGGTTTATAATGCACGCAAGAAATATGTGGGATGTGTTAATCCTGATGGTCGTGTGTTGAATGATAACGGCGAGGTTGTCGGGCTTGTGGCACAATATAAAAATGTTATTAATGCTTCAGGAACGGTTATCGGTTATTTAAGCGCAAGCGGCAAAGTTGTTTCGGGATTGCTTTCAAAGATAGGTTGCACGGACTTGAACGGTGATGTTTATGCCAACAACGGTTCATATATCGGGCGTTTGAGCAGAGGTTATTATGCTTTCGATTTGAATGGTAAATTGCTCGGTTTGCTGGATAGCCAAGGAAAGCTTAATTTGCCGAAATATCCGGGAGCCAGAATCTTGTTGCATCGGTATATTGCCGATAAACAAAACAAAATTATCGGTGTCGTTTTGCCGGAAAGAAATGTGTTGATTAATTCTGACGGAGCAACAATAGGACATTTGTTCGCAGACGGAATTGTTTATAGAGATAACGGTGCGGTATATGAAAGAATGCATGGCGACGGATTGAGTTTCTATGAAGGCAATGTCGCACGCTTTTTGCCGCAAGGAGCGGTTGTTGATGATAAGGGCGAAACGAAAGGTTTTGTTGACTTTGACGGCAGAGTTGTTACACGTTTCGGTGAAGATTTGGGACGGATTGATACATTGGGCCGTTTCTTCGATTTGACCGGCAAATATGCAGGCAGTGTGGTTAAGCAAGGTCCGGCAATCGGCTATAACGGAGCATATTTGGGATATGTCAATGCGCAGGGCGTTGTCATTAATCAAAAGGGAAATATTATCGGCAGAGCAACAAGCGATAAGCTCGTGAAAGATATGAAAGGCAAGGTCGTCGGCGAAGTTATTGAAGAAAATGCGATGGTCGATTTGTTCGGATCATACAGAGCTTATTTGAACGAAAAAGGCGAAGTTATGGATATGTTTAATCAGCGTATTTCTTCTGTTTTGCCGGGCGGTATGAGCAATAAAAATCTGAGCGTTTTAGTCAAAGGCGCGGTTGTTAATTTTAACGGAGAGTTGATTGGTTCGGTTTTGCCTGACGGAACTGTTATCGGTAAGAAAAATAAGAAAATCGGCAATGTTTATCAAGACGGTAAAGTTTTGAGCGATGACGGGCGGTTAATCGGCGAAGTTGTCAGCGGAGATATCGTTATTGATAATTATGACAGAGTTTTGGGCTTTGTCGCTTTTGACGGAACGGTTCGCGGCGCTGATAATATGCAGGTCGGTAGAGTTTTATCCGGCGGTTTTGTCGTTGATAACCAAAACAATATTGTCGGAAATGTGTTTAAAATCGGAACGGCCGTTCTTTCGGGCGAAGGAAAATATTTGGGCTATTTGGGATATGACGGAAAAGTTCGCAATTCAAAAGGCGAAAATGTCGGCTTTTTGAAGAGTAACGGTTCATTCATCGATAATGATAAGAAAGTTGCGGGATATGCTTTGCAAGAAGTTGCGCAGAACAGGAGAAATTAAAGTGTTTAGAAAAATATGGCGATGTTTTAAAATCTGTTTCGGGCTTTTATTTTTGAATGTGGCTTTGGCGTCAGCACAGGATATTACGGCTGTCGATTTTACGGGACAGGTTATCGGCAAGGTTATTCCGGACGGAACGGCAATCAACTTAAATAATGAAATTATGGGGCAATTAACGGCCGACAGCTTGATTATTAATTCCAAAGGGCAGATTTTGGGCGGCGTTGTGCCGAAAGGTTTTGCCGTTTCAAATGACCAGAAATATTTGGGAAAAGTGATGGACGACGGAACGGTGCGTCTGCCTTCGGGTAAAATTGCAGGCAGAGTTTTGCCGAACGGTTTGGTTGTTGATGATTTTTATGATGTTGTCGGCAGCGTTTTATCATCGGGTATTGTTTATAACGATATGGGACAGGCTGTCGGAAGGCTCGCCGGCAACGGTGCTTATATCAATTTTGACGGGCAAAATATCGGTTTTGTTTCGCCGTCAGGTTATGCTTATCGTCAAACGGAAGGCGGATATGTTTTAGAAGGAAAATTGATTTCTTCAAAAATGGTTATTGCACTTGACGGTTCGTTTATCGGCAGCGTTGCACCCGGCGGTCAGGTTACGGATTTTGATGGGGCCTTTATCGGTAAAGTTCATGCTAACGGATATGTTTATGATGATGCGGCAAATATTATCGGACGGACAGTTAAGACCGCTTATGCCTTCAGCCATGGGGGCAGCTATCTGGGGCTTGTGAGCTATGACGGTGATGTTGTTTTAAACGGTAAATCCGTCGGACGTTTAAGAGCTGACGGACAGATAGTCGATTTTAAGGGTGCGGTTATCGGATTTAAGGTTGATTTTAACGCCGTAGCTGTTTCAACGGAAGGAAAATATTTGGGATATGTTGCGCCTAAAGGTGAGATTTTGAAAAACAAGGGCGAAGTTGTCGGTTTTGTCGGTCCGAAAGGAACGGTTAAAAACAAGGCCGGCGCTGTTATCGGTGAGCTTGCGGCCAAAGGTCCGATTTTTGATTATTTGGGACGTGTTAAAGCGGAAGCAATGCCGAATGGTCAGGTTGTTTCGTTTGAAGGATCTGTTTTAGGGTTTATGAAATCAAATACGGCATTTGATAATGCCGGATTTATGATGGGCGCCGTTATGGAACCCGCTTTGATTTTGGATGCTAATCAAACCGTTTTGGGAATGACCGGTGTCGGCAGCGAATTTGTTTTAGGTTCGCAAAAATATAAAGTTTCGCCGTTGGGCTATGTCTTTTCGACAGATGATGTTTTGGTCGGGCAAACGGTTAAATTCAGTCCGGCTTATGAAGAAAACGGATCGCTGTTGGGCTATGTTGATGTGAACGGAAAAGTTAATGCGCCGGACGGAAATACGCTTAAAATTAAAAGCGGCGGGCTGATTTTAGACGCTCAGAACAAAGTTAAAGCACGTCAGATAGAACCGGAATATGCCTTTTTGTATGATGGAAAAACAGCGTTTGTTTCGGATACAAACATTGTTTATGACGAGCAAGGTCAAGCGACGGCAAAGATTTTGCCGGAATACAAATTGGTTTCGGAAAAGGCTGATGCGCTTATGCCTGTTTTAGGCGAAGCCGGTCGCGGATCGGGAGTTGTTTCAAATGTCAGAGGCGAGTTGTTGGGATATGTCAACAACCGAGGCGACGTTATTTTTGAGGGTAAAGAAATCGGCAGAGTGATTAATGCAGATATGGTGTTGAATAAAAAAGATGTTTATTTGGGCAAAAAGTTGCCGTTTGCCGCCATTGTTAATTCAAATTGTGAAAATCTCGGTGTGATAGGAGTCAGAGGCGACGCAAGGTCGGGCAGAGATAATGTTTTGGGTAAGGTTTTATCGAACGGTCAGGTCGTTTCGGAAGTCGGTCAGTATTTGGGGCATTCGGCTGTTGTTGCGCCGGTATATGATTTCAGCGGTAATTTAATCGGTGTGTCGAATGAAACGGGTAAAGTTATTGATGACCAAAGGCAGGTTGTCGGATGTTTGTCTTGGGACGGACGTATGTATGAAGAAGGTGTGGCTTTGAAAGCCGCCGCTGTTGATGATGCTTCGGTTATGAGTTTTGAAAACACATTGATCGGGCGGATTAATCTCAAAAACGAATTTGTAAACAATAACGGCGAGATTGCCGGTTATGCAACGCCGGACGGCACGGTCGTTAATGAAAATAATCGCAAGTTCGGGTTGATATTCAAATATCAGGTTGCCTTTGACAAGAATAATAATTTTATCGGTTATGTTTCGCCCGAAGGAAAAGTTTTTGATGATCAAAATAAAGTTTTCGGATATGTCATGTATGACGGTTTGGTCGTTTCAAAAAATAAGGCTGTCGGGTATGCGCTTTATGATTTATATGTTTATGATGAAAACGGACATGTTATCGGTTATTTAATGAAAAACGGAACGGTTATGAGCTTTGCAGGTGTTAATTTGGGCAAGGCCGACAGAGGTTTCCTGCTTTCAAAAGACGGTGTTTTAATCGGTCGCGGTAACAGAGATTATTTTGTTCGGGATAAAAAGAATGCCGTTATCGGTGAATTGAAGCTTTCCGGTCAAGTCGTTGATGTGTCAGGTAATGAAATCGGCACTGTTTCGGGCAATGGTGATGTGCGCGACCAAACAGGAAAACTTTTGGGCGTTGCTAAACCCTTGCAATATTATGCATCGCAACGCAGACCGGGCAGTGCGGGAATGCTTGAAACCGAAAAACCGAGTGATGTTCAAATCGGGGTTATTGATGTTCCGGAATATGAGGGAAGCGAGGAGCCTTTGCCTTCATACAGCCAGAAAGTTATCGGGGTTGTTGTTTCGCCGGATGGAAAATATTTAGGTGCTGTTCTTGATACAGGTAAAATTGTTTCGGGTGATATTGAAATCGGATATGTTAAAGACGGATTGGCTTATGACGATAATGATAATTTAATCGGTACGGTTGATGAAAAAGAAACAGAGGAAGAACCCTCTCCGTCGGAAGGACCTCAACCGGCTACGGCACAGATGCCTTCGACAATGTTTTTGCCGCCGGATGCATACGGAACAAAAGATGTGCCTTCAGATTTGGGCCCGGGCGGCGGTTTCGGTCCGGGTGAAAGATATGACCCTGTTCGTGCAAGAATGCTTGCGGAAGCACAAGCCGTCAGACAGGGTGAAATCAGAGTAGGTAAGCTGACTTCGAATGTGAACCCTTCATCAGTTACGGGTTGGCAGTCAAACTGGGATAATGCAAATTTCACAATGTCTTCTTGGCGTGTTGATATGAGCGAGATGATTTTGGCTGATAAGCCGATACCGGCTGTTTTGGCGAGAACGATTATGGACAGCGGTCTTGCGGGCAATGTGCCGATTACGGCTATTGTCGAGCGAAACGTTTATGCGGAAGACGGTCGAAATATTGTGATTCCGGCAGGAAGCCGCGTTATGGGACAGTCTTCGGGCGGTTCGACGGGTGGTTCGACAGGAAGTGCCGTTCGTATGGATATTACATGGACAAGACTTATCAGACCGGACGGTTCAGCATTTGAATTTGCGCAAGCGCAAACAGGTGATGCTCAAGGCAGAGGCGGTGCGCTCGGTTATTTGGATCAGCAGTTGTTGAAGAAATATACGCTTCCGATGGCAACATCGTTAATGACAGATGCGCTCGCTTTTGTAATGGCAAGAGGACAAACAACAACATCATCCGACGGCACAACGACACAAGATGCGCGTGCTCAGGCTGCAGAAGATGCACGTCAGCACTTTTTGGATAATATGAATGAAATTTTCAGAGATATTATGAACGATAAAACAAATATTCAGGCTGTGACATATGTGCCGGCCGGAACGCGTTTAATTATTTATCCGAAAGTTGATTTGTGGCTCAGAACAGCCGAGAGAGAAAAAGAACAGGGTGATAAAATTAACTCACTTGCAAAGCCTGAAAGTTTGATTGATGACGGACGTCCGCTCGGTAGTTTGCATGAGGGAGGAACGGAGAGTAATGCCTCGGCTACGGGTGGCGGATCATCTTCAAGAGTTGTGTATGGCGGAGATGATGGTTCGGTTCAACCAACAAGCGCGCCTTTAATTGATGACGGGGCTTATGAACCTAAGAGAAGAAGAGCGGTTGCACCGGGTGTTACACCGCCGCCGCCGTCAACAAACGCAACATCATCGGGCACGAGATCTTCATCGGACAATTCGTCCGGAGCGCTCTTTTAGAAAGGAAAAAGTATGAGCTCTTTTACGGTTTTGGAATCTGTTTTACGTCCGCTCTCATATTGGTATAACCAAGAAAATATTGAGGAAGTGGCCATTAACCGTGCCGGTCAGGTTTGGCTGAGATTGCGCGGCAAAAGGGCTTTTCCGTGGGTTATGTATGAAGATGAAAAACTTTCAAAAGAGTATTTGGTCGATTTGCTCTATATTGTTGCAAACACCTATGAGCTGCCGTTTGACCCGATTGCGGGTTCGCCGCTTGTGTTTACGGATATTCCGGGCGGACACCGTTTTTCAGCCGTTGCAGGCAAAAATGTGATGTATGATGAAAATGATTTGACGGGCGGTGTTGCTTTAACAATCCGTGTCCACAGCGAAGAAGTAGCATTCGGTTTGGCTGATTACGGTTTGCAACAAGGGCAGGCCCTTCATAAAATTAATCCCTTAAAAGATATTAAAGATCCGGAAGACCCGTATGAGCGCTTGTTATTGTCTATTAAACGCGGGGATCACATTTTGGTCAGCGGTGCAACGGCAACAGGTAAAACAACGTTTTTGAACAACTTACTTAAAATTTTGGATATTCATAAGCGCATTATTACGATTGAAGATACGCGCGAATTGATGGTTCCGCATCCCAATCGTGTGCACCTTGTTTTGTCTCGTACGGAGCAAACCAACCAGATGGACTATGCCAAAATCATCGACCTTGTTGTGCGTTTTACGCCTGATGCGATTATCGGCGGTGAAATTTCAACGTCAAATGCCGGCGCTATTTGGGAACTGATGGGTTCCGGTCACGATAACTGTTTGGCGACCATTCACGCGGAAAGTTCCGAAGCAGCTTATCAAGCCTTTACCGATCGTATTTTGCATACATATCCTTCAATCGACCGTGCCAAAACGATTGAGGAAATGCGCCACAAATTGCGCGTTGTGCAGATAAATAGAGACGGGAACTTGCGTGCCATCACCGAAGTGACGTAAAAAGCTCGTATAGCTGGTGTCTAATACAGAAACACTTTTTCAAGCTAAGTCATGTACCAATATGTACACTCCTGTCGCTTGAAAAAGTGTTTCTTATTATCCACGCACGCTCTCCGAGCTTTTTGAAAGCTCGTATAGTCGGTGTCTAATACAGAAGCACTTTTTGTTTTTTTAAGAGATAAACTTGCGCCAAGCGGCGAGGGCTTTTTGTTTGAAGCTTTCGACACGTTCTTTGCCGTACATTTCTTCAAGTTTTGCAAAATATTTTTGATAGTCTTCCTGATAAGTGTCTTCGCCGGGGATTTCATCAACCTTCACAACTTCGACCTCATAGGCCTGGTTAACCTTGTTTTTGCTGCATTCCATAACAGTAACGGTTTTTGAATTTAAGATTTTGGGGCGAATAATCGGCGCAATCGATTTTAGAAGATAAAAATCTTTGTTGTTGCGACCTAAGACAGCCTGATTTCGACCGTCGTAAAACAAAGCGCCTCTGAAAACAAAATCGGCTTCAAGCTCAACTTTGACGATAACGCCTTGTGTATCAAACAAAAAATCGGAAGAAAGTTTTTTTAAAGCGGGTGTGTTTTCCATTTGTTATCTGCCGCCCATGCTGTTTGAAATGTTTTTACCCAAAGCGTCCATGTGTTCGCCCGTAACGGCAAAAGCCATACCGTTCATGGAAGCAGAAGCTATTTTATCCAAACGCATTTGCGAGGCGGCTTTGCCGACCTGTTTGACGGAGTTTTGAATAAAAGAAAATATTTTTGAAAAGAACAACATCTTTTTAGCTCCTTTGATGGTTATATGATAGCATGTTTTTTCATGAGAGGCAAGGAAATAAAAAAACCGCCAAGCGAATCGGCGGTTTTGAAAAATAGATTGAATACAAATTTTAAGCTTTTTTGATACCGAAAGCAGCAAATTTGCTGTTGAATTTAGAAACCTGACCGCCGGAATCTACCATACGGTGAATACCCGTCCAAGCCGGATGAGACTTCGGGTCAATTTCCAAATTCATCTTATCACCTTTTTTGCCCCATGTGGTGCGAACTTTGCACTCTGTGCCGTCGGTCATCACATAAGTGATTTCGTGATAATCAGGATGAATGCCTTTTTTCATTGTGTTTCTCCAAATTAAAACTCTTCTTTAAACAAAATTTATGCTCTTATAACCTAATCATTTTGGATTTTCAAGTATTTTTTTAAGAATTATTTAAAAATTTCAAAAATCTTTTGATTTAAGTTGAAATTTGAGGCAATTAAATTGCCGGTTTTCATAATGTTCGGCATATCTTCAACGCGAATGTCTTTTTGAGAAGTCGAGCGAATTGAACCGCCTGCCTCTTTGACCATTAAAATGCCCGCAGCAATTGAGCAAAAATGATTTTCAAGGCTGATTGAAGCATCAAATTTGCCGCCCGACAGATAAGCTAAGTCAAGCGCAACTGAACCGCTGATGCGTAAATTTCCCGTTTTTTGCAAGACAGCAGAATGGATTTTGCTCAAATCCGTTGCTTTTTTTGTAAAAGTTGATGTCGAAACAATTAACGCCGAATCGAGATCTTTTGCGGAAGAAACACGAAGCCTTTCATGGTTTCGATAGCCTTCTTTATATGCCCCTTTGCCTTTGGCGGCAAAAAACGTTTCATCACGCGCCGGATTGTAAACAACAGCAGCGATGATTTCATCGTTTTCAATTAAAGCCACCGAAACGGCAAAATCGGGATTGCCGTGGGCAAAGTTAATCAGCCCTTCAATCGGCGAAACGGCAAAATAAGATTTGCCCGCGATTTTGGTCGAAGGGGTGAAAACCGGAATATCCGGCCTGATTTTTGAAAGCTCGACTTTGAGATTTTGCTCTAAACGCGAGTATGAGTTTAAAACAAAGTTTTTGATGCTTTTGACAGAGTTTTGAAGCTGTTCAAGTTCGGCAAAATCACGGTCAAGCGAAGATGCCGATTTTTTTGTTGCTTCAACAATGCTCGTCAATAACGGGGAAATGTATGGCATTATTTTGCTCTTTCAACATAGTTGACTTCGGTTGTGCCGACAACGATTTTTTCACCGACACCGATAAACGGCGGAACCATAATACGAACACCGTTATCTAAAATAGCCGGTTTGTAAGAAGATGCTGCCGTTTGACCTTTGATAACCGGTTCGGTTTCAACAACAGTGCAGGTAACCTGAAGCGGCAATTCAACAGAAATCGGACGTCCGTTGATGTGAGAGATGCGAACAACCATGCCATCCGTTAAGAACGGACGAGAATCTCCCAAAATGTCAACAGGCATCGTAAATTGTTCAAACGTTTCATTTTCCATGAAGGTTAAGCCGTTGCCGTCTTCAAACAAAAATTGGCAATCTTTGTCTTCAACCATCATTTTTTCAATGGTGTCTTCCGTGCGGAAGCGTTCGTTCGTTTTTGTACCTTCTTCAACAGATTTCATTTCGACCTGCATGAAAGCACCGCCTTTTCCGGGTTTGATGTGTTGTGCTTTGGTGATTGTCCACGGTTTTCCCTTATATTCAATAACCCAACCAATTCTGATGGCACCTGCGAGTTGTTTCATTTTTTTTATTCTCCTATTTACAATTTTAAAAGTGATTGTTTTGTAAACGCAACATACAACAGTTTTTTAATTTTGCAAGCGTTTTTTGAAAAAACATGTATAACGCCTCAGCTAAAGCGAAAATTTTATGTACGCTCCGGGATTTTTTTTAAGGACAGTTATAGTTGCATTTTGAAAAATAATTGAGTATGTTAAAAAAAACAAAAGAAAGGGTGCAATATGACTGTCGATATCAGATTGTGTGATTCGGGCGATTTTGAGAAGGCTTTTGATATTATTAAACGTCAAAAGGTCGGAATCGAATTTCAAACTTTTTACGATCCGTTGTTGAAAAATGTTAAAAAAAATATTGCTTATCAAAAAGAACAGACGGCAGGTATTAAGCATCGGTCGCTTCATGCACCGTTTTGGGATTTGAATTTGGGTTCGGCATTGCCCAGTTTAAGAAAAGAAACGATGAAATGGTTTAATTATGCTTACAAAATTGCCAAAGAATTGGATTGCGACAGCATTGTTGTTCATGACGGATATGTGCCTTACAGCTCGCCTGTTTCGAATTGGGTAAAAAGATCTACGACTTTTTGGGAAGAATTTTTTGCCGACAAAGATGATTCTATTACAATGATGATTGAAAATATGCTCGAATTAGACAGCAGCGTTATGATGCAGGAAATTGATGCCGTTCATGATAAACGTTTGAAGGTTTGTTTGGATGTGGGACATGCGCACGGTAATTCGGATATGAGTGTTTATGATTGGGTTAAAACGTTAAACAAACGTATCGGCTATATGCATCTGCACAACAATCACGGAAAGATAAGCAAAATACACAATGATGAACATAACGGTTTTGATAACGGCACGATTGATTTCAAAAAGCTTTTAAAACTGACAAAGGAATATTGTCCGAAAGCCGTATTGGCCGTAGAGTGCGGTTTAAACGAGGCAGAAAAAGCCATTGAGTTTTTAAAGCAGAATACCAAGTAAGGTAAAAAAATTCAGTGCGCGTTATCTAAAACAACAAAATCTGTTTTAAACGAAGAATAGTCGATTTCTTCCATCGGGAGCAAAGCCGATTGGATTAAAAACATTTCGTTATACCACGAAGTCAGTTCTTTGACCTTTTCGATGCCGTCCCGCCATGCCCTGAAAACAAGGAAATCCGGTTCGCATTCGGAGGCAAGCATTGCTTCATGACGGCGGTTTCGGCAGATAATGCCGACGATTTTGTTTTTCAGGTCTTTTGTTTGTTTTTTATAGTCGGCGGCGATGTGTTCCGATTTTGAAAGGTCAAGGACGATGCCGTCAAGATTGTAAGCTAAAACATCGCTTATCGATAAGCCTAAGACAAGTTTGTTTAACTGTTTTGCTTTAAGGGTAAACTCATTTTTAAAATGAGATGATAAATCTTCGGATAATATAAAACATTCAAAGCGCGAATCGGTTATCGGCGCGAAGTCTTCTTTTGTGATGTGTAATATAATCTTTTGCATAATGTTTGATTGTTTCTTGTCAATTGCTAAAAAATGATTATGATAAACAGTAATTCATTTTTTTGTAAAAAGAAAGAAAATTTTATGAATGAGCAAAAATTAGAGCGCACGAATGCGGCAATAGATGAAATGAAAAAAAGCTTAAGTGCGTTGATGGGAACATTAGATGCAAAGCGAGCCGATATTTCTCGGCAGAAAGAAAATTATCAAAATAATGTTGCAAAAAAGAATGCTGAGATTGAGAAGTTAAAGCAAGCGCTTTCAATGGCCGCTCAAAAAATCGAATCAAGCGCCCTTAAAATAGATGAGGTAATTAAAGAAAATGGCTCAGGTAACAATTGAAATTAACGGTCGTGAATACGGTGTTGCCTGCGGGGCGGGCGAGGAAGCCCATATTATTGAGCTTTCACGTGTTTTGGACGAGAAGGCAAAACTTTTAACGCAAAACGGAACTCAAATTAACGAAAGCCAGCTTTTAGCGATGATCGGGCTTTTGGTTGCCGACGAGTTGCAAGATGTTAAAAAAGGTGTGGCGACTCCGGAGGTTAGAGTAGAGACGGTTGAAAAGATTGTTGAAGTGCCCGTCGAGAAAGTGGTTGAAAAGATCGTTGAGGTGCCGGTCGAGAAAATTGTTGAGAAAAAAGTCGAAGTTCCGGTCGAAAAAATTGTTGAGAAAAAAGTCGAGGTGCCGGTCGAAAAAATTGTCGAAGTCCCCGTTGAAAAAATCGTTGAAAAAACGGTTGAAGTTCCGGTCGAAAAAGTGGTTGAAAAAATTGTTGAAGTGCCTGTCGAAAAAGTGGTTGAAAAAATTGTTGAAGTGCCTGTTAAAGAGCCTTCGGATTCGGCCGATTTGGCGGCCGCAGATGAGCAAATTTCAAAGGCCATTAAAGAGTTCACAGCTCAAATAAATTTGCTTGCATCAGATATTCAAAAATGGTAATATAGAATTATCAGGACAGGGCTGTCTGATGCGATTGACCGCATAGTCTATCCGAGCCAACAGATGATATGATTAGGGAGCTGTCCCTGTATAGATCGTGGTCTATATATAACGGCGCCCACCTTGACGAAAGCGGTTCGATATGAATGTTGTTTTTGTTGAACGGTCAGACGGCTCTGTCTTTTTAAAGTTCGTATAGTTGGCGTCTAATACATAAAAACTTTTTCAAGCTAAGTTGTATACCAATATGTATACTCCTATGGTTTGAAGAGGTTTTTTGTTGCTTGCGCATACTATCCGAGCTTTTTTTGTGCTTTTATCATTTTTTTGCTTGAAAAATAAAAGTTTAATGATAAATTGTGCGTGAAAAAAAGTTTAACCCGTGCGGGGGTGTCCGCACAAACTTCGGTCAATCCGAAGGTAACGTTTAAAAATAAAAAGGAATTTAAATATGGTTGTTCGCGTAGGTATTAACGGCTTCGGACGTATCGGACGTTTGGTGTTCCGTGCCGCACAAGCTCGCAAAGATATTGAAGTTGTGGCTATTAATGATTTGATTGATGTTGATTATATGGCTTATATGCTCAAATATGATACAATGCATGGTAAGTTTGACGGCACAATTGAAGTTAAAGATGGTAAACTCGTTGTTAACGGTAAGGCAATTCGCGTGACAGCCGAAAAGAATCCGGCTGATTTGAAATGGGGCGAGGTTGGTGCCGATTATGTTGTCGAATCGACAGGTTTGTTCTTAACAAAGGAAAAAGCTCAAGGTCATATTGATGCCGGTGCAAAATATGTTGTTATGTCTGCACCTTCAAAGGACGATACACCGATGTTTGTTTGCGGTGTTAACACAGACTCTTATGTTAAAGGTACACAGTTTGTTTCTAACGCTTCTTGCACGACAAACTGCCTTGCACCGATTGCTAAAGTTTTAAACGATGCGTTCGGTATTAAAGAAGGTTTGATGACAACGGTTCACTCTGTTACGGCAACGCAAAAAACAGTTGACGGCCCGTCCGTTAAAGATTGGCGCGGTGGCAGAGCTGCTTGCGGAAATATTATTCCGAGTTCAACAGGTGCGGCAAAGGCTGTCGGCAAAGTTATTCCGTCTTTGAACGGCAAGTTGACAGGTATGTCTATGCGTGTTCCGACACTTGATGTTTCGGTTGTCGATTTAACGGCTAATCTTGTTAAACCTGCAAAATATGAAGAAATTTGCGCCGCTATGAAGAAGGCTTCGGAAGGCGAATTGAAAGGCATTTTGGGATATACCGAAGACGCTGTTGTTTCATCTGATTTCTTGGGTGATGCACATACATCTATCTTTGATGCGAAGGCAGGTATTCAATTGACGGATACTTTCGTTAAAGTTGTCAGCTGGTATGATAACGAATGGGGTTATTCTAACAAAGTGTTAGACCTTATCGCTCATATGGCTAAAGTTAACGGCTAGTCTTTACAGATAATCAAAACAAAAAATTTCCCCGTCCTGTCGGCGGGGAAATTTATAAAAGAAAAAAGGAAAATATTATGGCTTATAAAACAATTGAAGATTTAGGTGATTTGAACGGCAAAGTTGTAATGCTCAGAGCCGATTTGAATGTGCCGATGGATGAAAATTTTAAGGTAACAAATACGGCGCGAATTGATCGCACGGTTCCGACAATTAAGCTTTTGATGAAAAAGGGCGCAAAGGTTGTTGTGATTTCGCACTTCGGAAGGCCGGAAGGCAAAGGCGATATGAAAAACTCACTCTCGCACATTGTTTCTGATTTGCAAAAAGCACTCGGCTCTAAGGTTACATTTGTTGAAGATTGTATCGGTGAAAAAGTTGCCGATGCGG
>JAEEGL010822605.1_pt1 | contig 36242 bp, 25 predicted proteins | sample 9134231 | NCBI WGS metagenome assembly JAEEGL01 (sample SAMN16246548, study PRJNA631951) | gut metagenome | biome: gut microbiome; feature: rumen; material: fiber-attached | host: Bos | place: Iran: Karaj | collected 2018-10
ATATCATATAAAAACTCGGATTAACCGAGTTATATTTTTTATTTACCACTTTCACCATAGTTTGATAAAACTCTAGCAGATGGATCTTTAACATCACAACCATCCCATTTTTTGTTAGGCATCCAGTAATCTATTATCATGTCGCTTTTACCTGGATAGAATTTTTCAAATATTTCTCTATATAATAGAGATTCTTTAGTAAATGGTTTATGTTTTTTATATTTTTTAATTAATCTTTTATATTCTTCTTCACTGTATTTTTCTTCAGCATATTCTTTTAAATAATCAACCATAGAGTGACCTACAGCATCACTGAAAGCTGCTTTTTCTCTATATAAGATATCTTTTGGTAAATAATCACCTTCAAAAGCATGTCTTAATAAATATTTCCCTTTATCATATTTGTTTTGTTTTAATCCTGGATCTATTCCCATAACATAATCTACAAATGCTAGATCTGCAAACGGAACTCTTCCTTCTAAAGAAGCTCCTGATATACATCTATCAGCTCTTAAAACATCATACATATATAATTCTCTAATTCTTTTTTCAGATTCTTTTTGAAATTCTTTTGCATTTGGAGCAAAATCAGTATATTTATATCCAAATAATTCATCTGATACTTCACCAGTCATTAATACTTTAATATCTGTATTTTTATGTATCCATTTAGTTAATAAATACATTCCTATAGATGCTCTTATTGTTGTAATATCCCATGTTTCTAGATGATATATTACTTCTTCTAAGATATCTATTACATCTTTTGGTTCCATATATACTTCTGTATGAATACTTCCTATATAATCTGCTACTTCTTTAGCATATTTTAAGTCTATAGCATCTTTACTCATTCCAATAGCAAATGTTCTAATGGGTTTTTTTAGATGCTTTGCAGCAATAGAACAAACTAAACTGGAATCTAATCCTCCACTAAGTAAGAATCCAAGGGGAACATCACTATCTAATCTTTTTATTACTCCATCTTCTAATCTATCTTTAATTCCTTTACAGACATCATCTAGTTCTCCATCAATAAACTTACTATATTTAGTAGAATCTTTATAACAAATAAATTCTCCATCTTTATAATAATATCCCGGTGGAAATGGTAATACTTTATCGCAAATAGCTATTAAAGCCTTAGCTTCTGATGCAAAAGCTATTTTTCCATTTTTACTATAACCATAGAACATTGGTCTAATACCAATTGGATCTCTTGCTGCAATGAAATCTTTTCCATCATATAAAACACATACAAATTCAGCATCTAATTTACTAAACATCTCAGTTCCATATTTTTCATATAGAGGTAAAATAATTTCACAATCACTATCAGATTCAAAGGTATATCCTTCTTTAATTAGATCTTCTTTTACTTTTCTAAATCCATATAGTTCACCATTACATACTACCATCATATCTTTATATTTAAATGGTTGCATACCACTTGAAGTAATACCCATAATTGCTAATCTATGAAATCCCCATATACCATGTTCTTCCACAATCTTAGTCATATCTGGACCTCTATATTCTATTTTTTCAAAACCCTTCTTAAATTCTTCCATACTAATATCACTATCAGTATATACCATAAAACTACACATAATAATCTCTCCTCCCGCGTGTAATAAAAAATACCCGTATTATCCTACAATAAGGACGAATACGGGTATCCGCGGTGCCACCTTAATTTATTACTAAAAAAACCATTTATAAAAACAAACGGTTTGTTACTCAGTAATCTCTCTCTTCAGTTCTAACAAACCTAGCAATATAATAACGGATTGCTTTCCGAACTAGTCTACTCAGTTTCCCTTTCGGTAGTTAACTCCGAGGTGTTCTTTCATAAAGATTTCATAACTGGTTCACACTATATCCAGCTCACTGATATGAATTTCTAAATTACTTTTCCTCATCAACATCTTTAAAAGCATTATACTATCATTATTATTGCATGTCAATGTTTCATTAGATTCATATAATTAATAGATATACTTTAACTAACAAAAGTTAATCACAAAAGAGACTAACTTTTGTTTTTACTACCTTCTTTTAATTTATATAATTATATCACAATTAATCTTCTTCAATTACTTCTCCATGTAAATGTACTCTACCTTCATCTGGGCAAATAATATCAAATGATTTAGATTTATTTCCCCATAAAAATTATAACATAAAAAGAAAGATATTTCTCCTACTTTATAATTTCATCACGTAGCTTTTCAAATCTTATTCTTAAGTCATATTTTTTTGTTTCAACAATACAAGAAATATCATTACTAAATTCTTTTAATTATATTATGTCTTCATTAAAATATACTCTCTACAAATCAATAGATATTTTGATTTAAAATAGTTAAAATCAATTGTTTTTGACACTCCAAAATGGTATAATTTTTAGTGAGGTAAAGGCTATGGATAAAAAAATAATTAAATACATATTTTATACCTTTTTCTTAGTATTATTATTTACACAAAATGTGTATGCTATTGAAAGTGGATTTTGTGAGTTTAATGAAGTAAAAAGAATACTTAAAATTATAGGTTATTTACTATTACTTATTAAAATAATAGTTCCACTACTTTTAATTATTTTTACTATGCTTGATCTAACTAAAGCTATGACTGCTAAAGATGAATTTGAGTATAAAAAAATGACAAAAATAATTCTTAAAAGAGTTATAGCCGCAATATTAGTGTTTTTGGTTCCAACATTCATTAATATTATTTTAAATGTTGCTGATGACGGTAAGATTAATGATAGTGTTAGTGATTGTAAGGCATGTTTAAATAACCCATTTACTTGTTCCACTAAAGGTGGTACTACTCTTCCAGATAAACCTGATATGAATAATAATTCTAATAGTTCTGGTGGTTCAACTAAGTCTCAAGGATATAACTGGGTATATAAAAATAATAACTTATATTATACTGATCAAAATGGTAGTATTATTAAAAATAAAACATTTAAAATTAATGGAGTTACTTATAAAGCAGGAAGTGATGGAATCATTACTCCTAATATAAGTAATCCTTATAAAACTAATGCTTTTCCAAGTGAAGTAAACGCTATTATTAATGCCCATAGATATGACTTTGATGTAAATACTTTTAATAAAGTAATCTCAGCTTATGGAGGATACACAAAATATGTCAAAAGCTTAGGAGGAATATTTACTAAATATGGTGGGGTTAGAAATGCAAAAATAAAAACCGAAAAAGAATTTGGTGAACTAGCTGATTACGTATGGGGAATGATGAACATGTATGGATTTGAATACAGTAATCATTCTGCTTCTGGTAAACACTGGGGAGGAAGTAAAATTGCTGATGATGGTTTTTATTATCCAAAAAGAAATGATTCTTCTTACATGAAAAAAATTAAATCTACAACTAATGTTGCTTATCCTGGAAGTCCAAAAGATTCAAAAACCTATGCTAAAGTTCTTCCTTTATCAATAGAAGATGTTCTTGCTGGCAATGGACAAGCAATGGCAATTCAATGTACTGGTGGTGTTACATTACTTTTTAAAAAAACTGGTTTAATACCACAAGATGGCTATTCTATGGAATATGAATTTTATCCATATTATACTAACCCAAAAGAAAAAAGATATTATAGACAAAAAATGAATGCCAAGATGACTAAAAATATGCCAACTAGCCAAATGAAGGTTGGTGATGTTATTGGTTTCTTTAATGGAAATTCTTATGAGCATGTTGCTGTTGTTGGTAAAGCTGATTCAAATAGTATTACTGTGTATGATTCTGGAAGTGCTAAATTTACTAAAAAAAGATCTGGAACATTTAAAGTAAAAAGAAATGAAAATATACTAAGCAATTATGGTTATAGCAATTATGTTGTTATGAGATTACCACTTAACTTAAAATAGAAAGGAATAATATGAAGAAAAAAAATATATGTAAAATTCTATTTGTAGTTTTCTTATTTACAATGTTTATCCCAAAGATATACGCAGCAAGTAGTAACTTTTGTCAATTTAATGAAGTAAGAAGAATATTAAAAATAGTTGGTTATGTATTACTCGCTATTAAAATATTAGTTCCCCTACTTTTAATTATATTTACTATGCTTGATTTAACTAAAGCTATGACTGCTAAGGATGAATTTGAGTATAAAAAAATGACTAAGATTATTCTTAAAAGAGTTATTGCAACAATACTTGTATTCTTAATGCCAACATTTATTCACATTGTTTTAAATATGGCTGACGATGGCAAAATTAATAATAGTGTTAGTGATTGTAAAGCATGCATAAATAGTCCATCTAAATGCAAGGCAACTGGCAAATCATATCTTCCAGATAGACCAAAGATGGCACCAAGAAACACTTCTGGATTTGATAATGTTCAATCTATTGGTTATAAGTGGAGATGGACAAACAAAAAACTTGTTTATTTAGATTCAAATGGAAATATAATAAAGAATAAAACATTTACAGTAAATGGTGTATCATATAAAGCTGATTCAAGTGGAAAAGTTTCACCTAATGTAAGTAATCCTGCTATTAGTACTGACTTTAGTCCATATACTAATGCTATAGTTAATGCTCACAAATATGATTTTAATGTAAATAATTTTGATAAAGTTATGGCATCTTATGGAGGATATAAAAAATACATTAAAAGCTTAGGTGGTGTATTTACTAAATATGCTGACTTTAAAGGAAAAGTTAAGTCAATAAAAGAATTACAAGAAGTAGCTGAATATGTTTGGGGTATAATGACTATTTGGGGATTTGATTATGCAAATTACGATGCTGGTCATTATGGAAAGTGGAGATCAAATGATGGAGTTGGTGGTGATGCATTTTACCCAAGTGGTTCAGATCACAGACTTCCTGAAAATCAACCAAATTATGGAATAGATAAAGTTGCAGCAGGAAATGGACATGGTATGACTGTTCACTGCGGACTTGGAGTTGATTGGCTATTTAGAAAAGCAGGTTTAGCAAATGATTCTAGTCCTGCAGCATATGATTTAGAAAAACTACATAGTAAATCAATAAAAATAATTACTGATGCTAAAGATTTACAACCTGGAGATATTATTCAATACTTTACTGGCTCAATTAATAGAAATGGTTCTCCATCTTCATGGTGGAATCATGGTTATTTCCATGTTAATATAGTAATGGAAAAAGACACTAAAAAAGGAACTATTACAGAATATGATTCTGGTCACTATTTTACTGATAGAGGAAGACATAAATATGTAAGAAGTATTGGACAATGGCCATATGAATGGGCAAATGATTGGGTTGGAATGAGATTATATAAAATTAAATGAAAGGAAATATTATGAATAAAAGAATTATTAAAAAAACAATTTTGGTATTAATAACATTTATACTATTTACACCAATTGCTTATGCTGACACAGCAGGTTTTTGTTCATTTAACGAAATAAGAAGAATACTAAAAATAATTGGTTGGATTATTTTGCTTATTAAAATAGCTGTTCCCCTACTTTTAATTATATATACTATGCTTGATTTAATTAAAGCAATGACTGCTAAGGATGAAATTGAGTATAAAAAAATGCCTAAAATTATTCTTAAAAGAGTTATTGCTGTTATACTAGTATTCTTAGTACCTACTTTCATTAACATAGTTTTAAATATAGCAGATGATGGAAAAATAAATGATAGTGCTTCTGCATGTAAAGCTTGCATAAATAGTCCATCTAATTGTAAAGTAACTAAAAGTTCATATGTACCAGCTAGACCAAAAATGGATTATAGTAGAAGTACAAGCTCTGATACTACATTTAAATCAATTGGTTATAATTGGAAATGGTCAAACAATAAACTTGTTTATGTAGATAAATTAGGAAACGTTATTAAAAATAAAAAATTCACAGTAAATGGTGTTACTTATAGAGCTCTTAGTGATGGTAAAGTAATGCCAAATGTAGATAAACCAAATACTACTACTTCACTAAGTACACAAACAGCTGCAATAGTAAATGCTCATAGGTATGATTTTACTGTAGATAATTTTAATGAAGTTATGAAAAAATATGGTGGATATAAAAAATACATTAAAAGTCTTGGTGGTGTATTTACAAAATATGCTGACTTTAAAGGAAAAATAAAAACAGTAAAAGAACTTCAAGAAGTAACCGAATATGTAACAGGAGTAATAACTATATGGGGATTTGATTATGCTAACTGGCAACCAAGTCATTATGGAAAATGGGGAGGCAATGGTTCTCCAGCTAGTGATGCATTCTATCCTGGAAGTAGAAATAATGGTAAAAAGGAAAACTGGACTTCAACTGGAATTGATACAGTAGCTTCTGGTGGAGGTAATGGAATGACAGTCCACTGTAATCTTGGAGTTGATTATATATTAAGAAAATCAGGTCTAATGAAAGCTAATGATCCAGCTTCTTATTATGATGCCATAAAAAAAGTGGGAAAAAAGAAGATAACTAATTCAAGAGAATTAAAACCTGGAGATATAATAAATTATTTTGATAGTAGTGGTACAAACTATCATACAAATATGGTTATTGAAAGAGATGATAAAAAAGGTACATTTACAATGGTTGATACTGGACACTATCTATCTAATAGTGCTGGTACATATAAAAGAACAAGAAAACTTGGAGAAAGTCCTATATCTGGAAGAAGTTGGATTGCATATAGAGTTTTTGATTTAAAATAGGAAGAATAATGAACAAAAACAAAATATTTAAATTATTATTTATATTAATTATAACATTTTCATTTATTCCTTTTGTTTACGCTGGTAGTTTTTGTGACTATAACGAAACAAGAAGAATATTAAAAATAGTTGGTTGGATTATTTTACTTATTAGAATAGTTGTTCCCCTACTTTTAATTATATTTACTATGCTTGATTTAACTAAAGCTATGACCGCTAAGGATGAATTTGAGTATAAAAAAATGACTAAGATTATTCTTAAAAGAGTTATTGCAACAATACTTGTATTCTTAATACCAACATTTATTCACATTGTTTTAAATATCTCAGATGATGGTAAAATTAATAATAGTGTTAATGATTGTAAGGCATGTATAAATAGTCCATCTAAATGTAAGATAACTGGCAAATCATATCTTCCAGTTAGACCAAAGATGGCACCAAAAAATACCTCTGATTTTGAAAAAGTTCAATCTATTGGTTATAAGTGGAAATGGACAAATAAAAAACTTGTTTATCTAGATTCAAAAGGAAATATAATAAAGAATAAAACGTTTAAGATTAATGGAGTTAGTTATAAAGCCGGAAGTAGTGGTAGCGTTTCTCCAGACGTTAGTAATCCTGTTAAAAGCACAGAATTTAGTGATTATACTAATGCTATTGTTAATGCTCATAGATATGATTTTACATCAGATAATGTTAGCAAAGTATTATCTTCTTATGGAGGATATAATAAATATATCAAAAGCTTAGGTGGCGTATTTACTAAATATGCTGACTTTAAAGGTAAAGCCAAAAATGCTCAAGAGTTTTATGAAATAGCAGAGTATGTTTGGGGATTATATGAAATCTGGGGCGTTGATTACTCTAATGGATGCGAAGGTAGCTGGGGAGAAAATATGTACCGCGCTCATGTTGGTGGAGGATCAAGATTTTATTTGAATCAATCACCTTCCGATAGATATAATGTTAATTACGGATGTAAAAGTTTTGCAAATGGATCTGATCTTCCAACAGTAGATAAAATGTTTGGAAGCCCTTCAAAGTATTATGCAGTTGTAAACTGTGGTCAAGGTGTATTACAATTTCTTAAAAAAGCTGGATTTGTTAAAGGAAATCTTGAAGATCCTGGATATACAATTGCAAATTGGGTATCTAATGGATATCACGCTAAAGTAATAACAGATGCATCACAACTTCAAGTAGGAGATGTGTTAATATATGCTAATCACTCAAATCTTGGGGCTAAAACTGAAATATCTAGTTGGAAAAGTGGAACAGACCATACTAATATTGTTATAAAGAAAGACACTAAAAAGAAAACTCTTACATTCAGTGATTCAGGCCATGCTTATACATACTCTGGTGAGGGATTTTATACTAAAGAAATTGGACAATGGCCATATACATGGGCACAGGATTGGGTAGCATATAGAATTGAAGAGATTAATAAATATACACGTAAATAAAAAATGATTTTTAAAAATCATTTTTATTTTATAGTATTATTTATTAAACTTACTAAAGAATTAAATGTTTTATTACTTGGATTAGATCCACCTATTCTAATTTCTTTACCGTCTTCTGTATACAAAGTAATATATCTATAATACCCATCAAGTACATTTGGATCAGATAAATCCTTCCCCTCTAAAGATAATACTTTTTTAGAAAATGCTAAATTAACTATTTCATTATATTTTTCCTCTTCTAAAATAAACTCTTTAGTATTATCTTCATATTTGTTTCCATATTCAACTTTTTTATTATCATATATTCTTACAAATGATTCATTATTAGCAAGCATCTGTACAACATTAGTGTATTCTATTATTAAATTACCTTCACCAGTTCTAATAGTACCACCCTCCTTATTACATGAACATAACATAAGTATACTCGCAATTAGTAATATTGCTAATATAAAATATTTCATTTTTCACCTCATAATACCATTAAATTTCTACTAACATTTTCATTATTTTCTATTTCTCTTACAAATTCACTTCTTTTATCAATTGGAACATAAGGACTTAGTATATATACTTTATTTTTAGTTCTTGTAAGAGCTACATAAAAAAGTCTTCTTTCTTCTGGATAATTAATATAGCTCGTTTTATCCTTATCAAGTGCTTTTAATACTTCTTCATCTTTTACTTTAGATGGAAAGCCATATGTATCATTTAATCCATTTAAAATAATTACCTGATCATATCCAAGTCCTTTAGATTTATGTACAGTTAAAAAATCAATATTTGCATCTCTTACTTTCCTGCATATCATTTTATCTTTAGATAAATTAGCAAAGTATTTTGATCTTATTAGTTCATCTCTTTCTTTAGAAAATCTAGATAATAATAATATTTTATTATCTTTGTTTTCATCATATATCTTTTTAATAATTGAAACTAATATATCATATTTACTCTTCTCTTTAGTTAAATCATAATAATATATTTCTATTGGCTTATCTAAGTGTTTAGTGGATTTTAGTACTTTATTAAAGACTCCTTGATCTTTACTTACAAAATCTGTTGTAATATCTAATAATTCTTGAGAATTTCTATATGTATTTTGTATTTTTATAATTGATGCATATCCCATTAACTCATAAAATCTTGTAAACAAGTCAACATCAGAACCACTAAACCCATATATAGCTTGCCAATCATCTCCTACTGCTACTATTTTTGCTTCAAATAAATCTGATATTCTCTTAGCAAAATTATATCTTTGTCTAGATATATCTTGGTATTCATCAATTACTATATAGTCATATCCATAACTTCTTCTATCTTTTAAAGTATGAGCAAATCTATAAGCATAATTTATCATATCTTGAAAGTCTATTTTATTATTATCATGTATTTCTCTTTCATAATAAATATAAACTTCTTTTATAAATTCTAGTTGATCTTTTATCAGTTTATCTTCTTCTTCATTAATCAATCTATCAAAGTCTTTTAAAGAGTAACCTTTTTCTTTAAATCTAGATATAAAAGTCTCAAATAGATTTACTACTTTAAAGTATTGAACTTCTTTTGAAGTATAAAGTAGTGTATAAAATACTTCTTTGTACTTTTTTGGCACTTTTGTTATAAACCTACTTGTTATATTTTTATCAAGTTCTTTTAAATAATTAGTATCAAAATCATATTCATAATATAATTCAATTAAATCGGTTCCATATTTATTATGCAGTTTTCTCTTTTTTTCTATTAATTTCTTATAAAATTCTATTTCATCTTCACTATAATTACCATCAGAATAATATTTGCTTAAACCATAGAATTCTATATAAACATTTTTATCATTATTATCTATTGTAAAATCAGGGATATAACTTCTTCCTTCTTCTAATTTAAAAGGATATGTTTTTTCGTATGTATAATTAATTGAATTTATATATAGATAATTTGCTATCATAGCTTCTGATGCACTTCTAAATACTTCTCCATTTATACTTCTATTGTTTTCAAGTCTATTTTTTATTCTAATATCACAATATTCTTTTAAATTATGTTTGTTTAATTCAAATGTTTTATCAGCATAATACTTAAAATATTCATCAAATGACTCATATGACAAAGCTTTATCATCAAAGTAAACAAAATCTTTAAAAGTTTCCATAAATTTTCTTAGTTTTGTTTTATCTTTAAATAAATACTCAGTTACATATTTTTCGCAAATCATATGAAAAGTACCAGGACCAATTATAGATACTGGTTTTTTAAAGATATCTCTTATAAATTTCATACCTAATTTATGAAATGTTAAGACTTCAATATTTAATTTAAAATCTTCTGTGATTCTAGTTTGTAATTCTTCACATGCTTTATTAGTAAATGCGAGTAATATGATTTTGCTTTCAGGTACGTTCATTTTTTCTACTAAGTATTTTACTTTAGCCGCCATAGTAGTTGTTTTACCACTACCAGCACCCGCTATTACTAAACTATAATCTTCATCTGTTAGGATAGATATCCTTTGCTCCTGATCTAGAACAATATTATCATCTATTCCCTTAAACATATTATCAAAATAGTCTTTATATTCTATTAGTTTAGAATTTACAAATTTTTCATTTTTAATATCTATAATTTTATCAATATTATTTAATACATATTTAGTTTTATTAATTAATAATTCATCATCTAAAGAATCAACATTATTTAAAATATCATTATATTTATCTAATAGCTTGTTGATATCTCTTTTAGATATATATTTATCTTTATTAATTAACAAATTAAATTCATTGATAAAATTATAAATCCTTTTCATTATTTCTCCCAACTAATATTTAATACTGGTATTTTTTCAATTTTTACCATATTTTGTAATCTTTCATAGTATTTAAGAACAGGTACATCTTTTTTAGTATCTTTTGCTTCTTTTACTAAATCTTCTAATTTATGTAATATTTCTATTTTTTCATCTAGATTTCTTGAATCAGTTCTAAGTAGTTTTCTTTCTAGAAAGTTAATTTGATAATATATAGAAACTGCTTCTTTTACTAAATCTGGATTATATATATCTTCTAAAGCACTAACATCTTTATTTAATAATCTAGTTATTAATTCTTCTATATATGGAAATAGATAACTATCATATTCGTAATGATATATTTCCTCTTTTTCTCCATCTAGTGTTTTATCAGTTCTTACATACTCCTCTTTAAAATTTTTAAATTCTAGTGAATCATTATTATTCTTTCTATTGTAAGGTGATTTACTAGAAGGTCCATTATAATCACAATGCATCACTACTGAAGCATTTTCAACAACCTCAATTCTTAATTTTATTAATTCTAATCTGTCATAAGTTACTACATAGTTATAGCATCCTTTAGTGTAAGTTATTTCTTCCATTTTAATTACTCCATTCATTTTGTATTTGCATAGCTGCCTCTTTTCCAGCTTGCATTGCGAGTATCACAGTAGCACTACCACTGACAGCATCTCCTCCTGCATATACATGTTCAAGAGATGTTTTAGTACCATCCACACTTATTAATCCCTTTTCATTTATAACAACATTAGAGTTTTTTATTGCTTCATGATTTGGACTTGTTCCAAGTGCCATTACAATCATGTCACATTTAACTTCATATATGTTATTACTCTCTTTTACTTCTTTTCTACCATCCCCACCTTCACTACCAAGAATCATTTCTACTACTTTCATGCCTATTACATCATTATTTTCATCTACTAATACTTCCTTTGGATTTCTAAGTAAATCAAATATAATTCCTTCTTCTTTTGCATGATTTACTTCCATTTTTCTTGCAGGTAATTCTTCTATACTTCTTCTATACATCAAATGTACTTCTATTCCAAGCCTTCTAAGGCTTCTTGCTGCATCCATTGCAACATTACCACCACCAATAACATAGGCTACTTTAGCTTTCTTAATTGGTGTTTTGCTTCCTTCTTTATAAGCTTTCATTAGATTAATACGAGTAAGAATTTCATTTGCAGAAAACACTTCATTTGCATCTTCCCTAGGTATACCCATAAACTTTGGAAGACCGGCTCCACTTGCTATAAAGACCGCATCATTTTCACTCACTAAATCATCTATAGTAATAGCATTACCTACTGGAATATCACATAGTATTTTAACGCCAAGATTTTTTAAATTATCTATTTCTCTTTTTACTATTTTCTTTGGAAGTCTAAATTCAGGTATTCCATAAGTTAATACTCCACCTGGTTCATGTAGTACTTCATATATTGTAACATTTACACCATTTTTTGCAAGTTCACTTGCACAAGTAAGACCAGCAGGCCCGCTACCTACTATTGCAACTTTTTTACCATTTGGTTTTTTCACTTTACTAGTGATTAAGTTATTTTCAAAAGCAGTATCTGACACATATCTTTCAAGTGATCCTATACTAATAGCTTCTCCTTTAAGTCCCTTAATACACATCCCCTCACATTGACGCTCTTGAGGACAAACTCTTCCACAAATACTAGGAAGACAAGAAGATTCACTAATAACTTCATAAGATTTTTTTATATTATTTTCCTTAATGTATTTAATAAACTCAGGAATCTTTATACCAACAGGACAACCTGTAGTACATCTTGGAACTTTACACTGAAGACATCTATTTGCCTCATTTAATGCATCTTTATCACTAAAGCCTAGTTCTACTTCATTAAAGTTATTAATTCTTTTTTTAGGACTCTGAGTTTTCATTTTAACTTTACTATCCATATTATTTTAACCTTTCTTTCATTTCTTTAAGCTTAGTTTTTTCTTCTTTTGTATAAGTATTTAATCTTTTAATAGCACTATTAAAATCAACTTTATGTCCATCAAATTCAGGTCCATGAATACATGCAAATTTTACTTTACCATCTACATTACATCTACAAGCTCCACACATACCACTACCATCTACCATAATTGGATTCATACTTACAATAGTATCTACTTTTTTCTCTTTTGTATAATCACATACATATTTCATCATCATAACTGATCCAATGCATACAATTAAATCATAGTTTTTTATTTTTGTTTTTAATATATCTACTACATTTCCTTTTTTGCCATAACTTCCATCATCACTAACATAAAACACCTTATTAGCTACACTTTCGATTTTATCTTTAATAATAAATAATTCTTTGCTTCTAGCACCATAAATAGCATCAATTTTAAAGCCAAGATTTGATAAATATTTAACTTGTGGATAAACAGGCGCTATACCAAGGCCACCAGCTATATAAAGGATTTTTTTATTTTCATATTCTACTGGGCTTTTACATATTACATTTGGATTACCTAAAGGACCAGAAACACTAAATATTTGATTTTTAATAAAAGATAATTCGTATGATGAAGCACCTACTACTTGATAAATCAAATAAAGAGTACCACTCTGTTTATCTATATCATAAATAGTAAGAGGAATTCTTTCACTATCTTTTTTTGTCATAACTATAACAAATTGTCCAGGCAAAGCTTTATTTATAACATGGGGACAATTAATTGCCATTTCATAAGTGTTTTTACATATCTTCTTGTTATATAATACCTTGTACATATAATCACCTATCCTACAATAAAAATTATAACATAAAAAAAGTAATAACTGAAGTTATTACTTATCAATCTTACCTATTTTATTAAAAGGAAACAACCTAATATTAACTTTACCAACTATTTCCTTTTTAGTAAATGCACCAAGTATCCTACTATCTTTAGAAACCACCCTATTATCTCCCATAACAAAGTATTCCCCAGACTTAGTTTCATATTCAAAATCTTCTGTTTTTTTAAATTTATAGTTGGTTTTTATGAATTTATCATTTATGTATAATTTATTATCTTTATATTCAATCTTTTCATTTGGAAGAGCAATAACTCTTTTAATAATATTATCACTATCTTCTTCATTTTTAACAACTACTATATCAAATCTATTTATATCTTTAAATCTATAAATATATTTGTTTATTAGAACTAATTGTCCATCTTTTAGAGTATTATCCATACTAGAACCATTTACTAATGCTGGTGTCACAATAAATGAACGAATAATAATAACAGCTATTATTATATAAACATAATCTTTAATATTATTCCATGATAATTTTTCTTTCATATTGATTCCTTTCTAAAAAAAATTAGGCATACAACCTAATTTCTTTCTTTGATTTTAAAACTTCCTGTAAGATTTTTTAAGAAGTTAAGTTTAGCTCTTCTAACTTTTCCTTTTTTAACTACTGTTATTTTATCAATTAGTGGACTATTAACTGGGAAAACTCTATTTACTCCAACACTTCCACTTTTCTTTCTAACAGTAAATGTTTCAGATACACTTCCACCCTTACGAGCAGTTACTATTCCTTCAAAAGCTTGAATTCTTTCTCTTTTACCTTCTTTAATTCTTACATCAACTCTTACTGTATCTCCAACTTGAAAATCAGGTACATTAGGATTGATTTGTTTCTTATTGATCTTATCAATCAAATTCATACGATATCCTCCTTTTGTGCTTTCTTTAATCATATACATCTATTAAAGACTTCTTGTACATCGGATTAAGCATATTGATAATAACATAAAATAATGAAGATATCAAGTATTAATTATTACTTCTTTCTATTTCATTTTCTATATTAATTCTTTGTATTACTGCAAATGAACATAGAATTGTAATACAGAAACTACCACCATAACTTAAAAATGGAAGTGGTACTCCTGTTAGAGGTATTACTCCTAAAACACCGCCTAGATTAACAAATATATGAAGCATAAAATATATCGCTATACCATAGCATATTATTGAATTTTGAAGCTTAGTACATCTCGTAGCAACTTTAAATACAAAGAATATTAAAACCATATATCCAATTATAATAGCACATCCTGTAATTACTCCCATTTCTTCTACTACTATCGGGAATATAAAGTCAGTATGACTAGCAGGTAAATATAAATATTTTTGTACACTTTTACCTATACCTGTACCAGATAATCCTCCATTATCAATAGCAATAAAGCCATTACAAACTTGATAACCAGAATCTTCCTCATACCTATCACAAGGATTTTTATAAATAAATCTATTTAAACGATAATTACTTTCTAGTACATCTTGTGGCACTATTAAATAGGAAAATTTTAATATACCAATTGCACCAACTAAGCAAACACAAGCTACTACTTTTAATATACTCATTGTTTTTTCTTTAACCGGTATACTCATAAATACAAGCGCATATAAAGCACACATTATTGCGGCACTTCCAAAATCTCCTCCCATTAGTATTAATACAGCAGATATTACACAAAGTATTAATGGAATAATATATCCATATTTAGTTCTTTTTTTATTATTTACCCAGCTTCCATAAAAAGAACCCATATACATTATTAAAAACACCTTTAAAAACTCGGCCGGTTGGAATACCCCACCAAATAAAGATAATGTAACTGTATTAACAGAACTACTAAATAGTTTATTTTTTAGATATACAGCAAATAAAGCTCCCATAAATATTAAAGATAAAATTAAAGAAGTACCCTTATATAATTTAGTTGGATAATTAATTATAAAAAATGATGCAACTAAACCTGCTACAATAAAAATAATTTGTCTTATAAAATAATAATATGGAGTATCAAAACCATAAGTTAAAACAGATGAAATACTAGATGCATCTAATATTAAGAAAGCTCCAACTACAGCAAAAAACAAAGTCAAAACTAATATTGGCTTATTTAAATACTTAAAAAAATTGTTTTTCTTCTTCTCTACTCTTTGCATATTACACTAATAATTATATAAAAATATGCCCCAAAAGTAAATTAACTAATATATAAGTAGTGTCAAATAGATAGTAAATTTAATAAAATAATATAGATTAATTTAAGGAGGTATTAATAATGTATTATTATGGATATAATGGTGGATATGGAACTCTTAATGGTATGAACTATAACACATATCCTGGATATTATACTAGTTCTTACGGATATGGAGCAGCCTTCATATTAGTTTTATTTATCTTACTTGTTATTATATTTGGAGTAGGATTTATAAATAATGAACATAGACCAAATTGTAATTAAAAACCAGTATCTAAAATACTGGTTTTTAGTTTAAATTTTTCTAGTCAATAATTTTCCCTCTACAAATTTACAGTCAGAAGTACATTCAAAATCTCTAAATGTACATCTTGCTCCATGAGAGTACTTTTCAATATCTTCAGATAAAACATTATTAGATTCCTCTAAAGATTTTTTATAATTTAATAAAGTTTGTCTTGTTTGAATCATTATTTCTAGTTGAGCTGCAGAGCATAATCTTTCCTTGCATTTTAATATAAAATCTTCATATTTACCCATTTCAATTATATTAACAAGTTCACCTTGTGGTGTAAGATTTTCTACAGTTTTCATATCATTAATCCATTCATCAATTAATACTTTTTCATCTTGAATAATTGGTGGAATAAAAAATTCTTTTTTATCTAAAAATTCCATTTGATAATCAAGAGTTCTATGTCTTTGGGCTTGAGCAAGTTGAGCAAGTGAACCTTTATATTTTGTTAAATAAGTTTCACCAAAATGTATCTCTTTTTTATCAAGATTATCTCCAAATAATGATAATTTTCTATGTTTTTCATTTCTCATTAATTCATCAACTAAAACATTACGCTGTTTAAAACATTCAATTAATTCTTCCATTGAAGAAGATAATTTTTTTTCAAAATCATTATTTAATGATGCATTATCAATATAATCTTGCATCCATGAAACTAAATAATTTATTTGTCTTAAAGATGTAGTATATATCATCTGAGTAGGCATAAATACGGTAACCAAATATCTTGCATTCTCCTGTGCCAATTTTTTAATTTTAGCATCACTATATATATCAGAATACTTTGATTTTATTTTTACAAATAATATATCATTCCATTTTTTATATAGTTTCTCCTCTTGTAATGTTATAATTGAATCTTCATTTCTAACAACTGGAGTATATCTTGCAGATTTTTCGCTTGTCGTATATTCATGTTCATTATTTAATACCATAGCAAGCATTTTTGGTATGTTTTGTAATTCAAAACTAATCATTATATGATCATAAACACTATGATGTCCATTTTCAAGTGTCATTTTAATTCTACGTTCTGTTCTCTCAATAGGTTCATTTTGCAAATGTTTGAACCCTTCCTTATCATAACAAACCCCTGCTATTTTTCCACATATTTTAAGTGCCTCATCTAAATTAAAAGATCCATCTTCTCTTAAATAGTAATTTGGCAAAATATCTACTTTTATATTCTTATTATTCATTTTATACCTCCCTAAAACCTTGTCATTTTCATTATTTTATTATTACTACTTTTTAACTCTTTGTTTATTATATCAACTATTTCTAAATGGATTTCATCAATAGTTTTTATATCTTCTTTGCTTTCAAACTTACTAGCTTTTAAACAATTAATATATTTCCAATCATATTGTTTAGATAACCATAAGTATGTTTCCTCTGCATTTTTTAAATGTTCAATATTGCTTTCATTTCCATCAGAATATACTCTATCTTTCATTAAATATCTAGATGCATCTAGACTCATGTGTAAAAATATTACACAGTCTGGTCTAGGCAACTCACATAAATCATATTCTAAAGTATCAATAAATCTTAATATTCTTTCTTTTTGTTCTATAGTCTTTCCTTTGCTTACTTGATGACCCATATTTGAAGTAGTATACCTATCAAGTATAATTACATCATTTCTATACATTTCATCTTCAATTTCATTTAAAAAATTATATCTTCTATCTGCTGCATAATAAAGACTACTAACAAGTGGATCAACATTTGCAGATGTTTCTTCAAAATAACTATCACATATCTCTTTTTTACCTAAATATGGTCCCCCTACTATTTTACCAGTAGCAGACTCATATATAGGAAAAGAATACCTTTTAACTATATAGCCTTTATTTGTCAAATAATCATATAATTTCTTGCTTTGTGTTTCTTTTCCAGAACCGTCTGTTCCTTCAATTACTATTATTTTAGCACATTCCATTTACCCTCCTATAAAAAATAACATGATAAATCATGTTAACTATCATTAACATTAATATTACCTCTAATAAAATTATAGCACATCAATTTTTAATTTAAAATAATTTTTTTATGATATAATATTATTGGTGATATTATGGCAGAACAAAAAACCATTGTATTTAAAGTTAGTGATAATATTCGTAAAAAAATGATAGATTACTATAAAGATATGGTTACTTCTAAACCTCCTTATAGTGTTTTTCAGGTTAAAGATTATGACTGTGTTACTACCCTATATGAAAGCGGAAAAGTAATGTTTCAGGGGATTGGAGCAGATATTGAAGCGAATATGTGGAAAGACTTAGAAAGTCATTTTAATAATAGAAATATAGATGAAGAAATAAAAGAAAAAGACAACAAAGAGAATGATAAAACTTACTATTATTATGATGCAATCGGAAGTGATGAGGTTGGTACAGGAGACTACTTTGGACCAATTATTGTTACTGCTACCCTAGTAAATAAAGCAACCAGAAAATTACTAGAAGATTTAAAAATAATGGATTCTAAAAAAATGACAGATGATAAAATTAGAAGATGTGCTCCAATAATAATGAAAAAAATTCCTTATGTTACATTTACATTATCTAATTCTAAATATAATGATTTATGTAAAAAAGGATTTAATATGAATAAGATTAAAGCAATACTACATAATAAAGTTTTATATGAATTATCTAATAAAGATATTTCTTATCATAAAATAATAGTTGATCAGTTTACTACACCAAAGAGTTATTTTACTTATTTAAAACAAGAAAACATTACTGAAAAAGTAACTAAAATAACATTTTTAACTAAAGGTGAAAGCAAACATTTAAGTGTAGCAGCAGCTAGTGTAATAAGTAGATATTTATTCTTAGAAGAAATGGATAAACTATCTAAGAAGTACAGTACTACTATATTAAAAGGAGCTAGTGAAGAAGTAGATAAAGTTGCACAAAACATTGTTTCTAAATATGGAATTAGTGAATTATATAAAATAGCTAAAATAAATTTTAAAAATACTAGTAAACTAAAAAGTAATTAATAATTCATATTAATAATGTAAAAATACTTATAAAATAATTAAATTATTATAATAAAAAAACAAGTCAAAATTCAATTTTATCAATTTGACTTGTTTTTATATATATTATATTTTAATTGTGAACTTAGTGGTATATTATTATTCTCATTTAGTTTATTTCATTCATATAACTTCTATTATTTTTTATAATTCATCTACCTTTATACTATTTACATACCACTAAGTTTATTATTTTTGCAATCCTAATTTCATTACTGAATCATTAATATCATTATCATATTCTTTTAACATTTCTTTATAATCAACATTTCCATAATATGTTACACCAACTGCAAAATTAGATATTTCTTCTAAGAAATCATTATAATAATTTAGCAATGTTTCAGTTTTATTATATATACTTGTAACTAATAAACTTATTTCAACATTACATACAATATTATCATAATATTCTAACTTATTTAATGATTCTCTTAAACTACTTAATAATTGTTTATTATTATTAACTTGCAAACATACATTATCTAATTCTTTGATCATTTTATTAATATATTCATAATAACCATCATTTAAAATGAAATTTTTAATCTTTTTGGCATTTAATATTAATTTTGCAATTTTTAAACCTCTAATAACATTATCAACATATGTATCCACTTTATTAAGCAAATCATTAGTAAGTCTAAAACTTTGACGATTTAGTTTTCTATTTTCTATAGAATCATTAATTGCTTCATCTATAGTACAAGATATATCTAATGATTCTTGTATCATTCTATATAATGCTGCTTGATCGTATTCATTTTCCATTTTTATCCACCATCTTCTTTAATTTATCTATTATATTTAGTGCCTCAATTGGAGTAGTTTCTAGTACATTAATTTTATTAATAAAATCTGTTATTTCATCATTTGTATCTTGAGTACTAAAATCTAACTCTAATTGCTTTACTTTTTTAGATTTACTATTATCTCTTTTTTCATATATTTCTAATAACTCATTTGCTTCACTAATTACGGTATCTGGAAGAGATGCTAGTTTTGCAACATTTATTCCATAACTCTTATCTACTGCACCATCTAATACTTTATGCAAAAATGTTATATCTCCATCTTCTTCAGAAATAGTTACATGAACATTTTTAACATCTCCAAGTTTTTCTTCAAGCGATGTTAGTTCATGATAGTGGGTTGAAAATAATGTTTTACATTTAATATTATTAGAAATATATCTAATTATAGATTCAGCAAGACTCATTCCATCATATGTACTTGTACCACGACCTAATTCATCAAATAGTATCAAACTGTTTTCTGTTGCATTCTTTAAAGCATATGCACTTTCCTTCATTTCAACCATAAAAGTTGACTCTCCACCTACTAGATCATCACTTGCACCAATACGAGTAAATATCTTATCAAAAATAGGTATATTACAACTAGCAGCAGGTACAAAAGAACCGATTTGATTAAGTACCGCTATTATACCAAGTTCTCTCATATATGTAGATTTACCACTCATATTAGGCCCAGTTATAATTAATATATTAGTATTATTATCAAGTATTACATCATTATCTATATATTCATTTTCTATAACACTTTCTACTACTGGATGACGACCTGATATTATTTCTATAACATGGTTTTCATTAATAGTTGGTTTAACAAAATTATGATCTTCTGCTATTTGAGCAAAAGAGGATATAACATCATAATATGCTATTTTATTAGATACATTTTGTAAAGATGAGATGTGTTTTTTTATTTCATCTTTTATATTGCAAAATACTTCATACTCTAGATTATTAAGTTTATCTTCTGCATTTAAAATCATGTTCTCTTTTTCTTTTAAAAGAGGTGTTATATATCTTTCTGCATTAGTTAAAGTTTGTTTTCTATCATATTTATACTCTTCTTTAACAAGAGATATTTGTCCTTTTGGTATTTCTATATAATAACCAAACACTTTATTAAATCCAACTTTTAATCCCTTAATATTAGTTCTTTCTTTTTCTTCACGTTCAAAGTTAGAAATAAATTCTTTTCCATTAGATTTAATACTTCTTAATTCATCTATTTCTTTATTAAATCCACTTTTTATAATATTACCCTCTTTTAAAGTAATTGGAGGATCTTCTTTAATAGAATTATCAATTAAAGTACTAAGACTATCAAATGTCTGTAATGGTTCTAGATTAAGTTTAACTAGTACCTCATTTATTTTAGGAATAGTTACTAAACTATTTTTAAGTTGTATCATATCTCTTGGATTTAACGATGAACAAGCAACTTTTCCAGTTAGTCTTTCTAAGTCATATATTTCAAATAAATAGTTTCTTAACTCTTCTTTTAAAATAAATTCATTTATTAATAATTCTATTAAATTCTGTCTTTTAATAATCTCTTCTTTATCTATAGATGGACTAATAATGTAACTTTTTAAAAGTCTACTTCCCATAGCCGTTTTAGTTTTATCCATAAATCCGAGTAAACTGTTTTGTCTATCTTTATTTCTTAATGTTTCAACTAATTCTAGATTTCTTATACACTCTTTATTTAATTCTAAAAATAAATTATTATTTACAATTTCTAAATGTTGTATATGAGATAAATCTTGTTTTAATGAATTAGTTAAATAGTTTAATAATAATGAAGTATTAATAATTACTCTTTCATCTTCAATGTTATCAAATACTTTCCCTTTATATTTAGAATTATTATTAAAATATGAAAAATATATATTATAATTGTTTTTTAGTTTGTTAATAAACACTTTGTTAAAACTATCATCAACAACTATTTCTTTTATATTTAAATTAACTATATAACTAATAAGTTTATCTTCATCATGATTAATATAAGTAGCACATACTTTACCGCTAAGCAAGTCTGCATAAGATAGAATATAAGCATATTCTACATCCATTATGCTTGCAATATAGTTAAAATCTTTTTCATTTACCATATCAGTATTAGTAATAGTACCAGCGCTAAGTATTTGAATTACTTCTCTTTTAACTATACCTTTAGTAGTTTTAGGATCTTCCATTTGTTCACATATAGCAACTTTATAACCTTTTTCAATTAATTTTTCTAAATAAATATTAACTGAATGATGAGGAACACCACACATAGGAATTCTTTCTTCAAGTCCAGCTTGTTTACCAGTAAGAGTTAACTCTAGTTCATGTGAAGCTGTAATTGCATCATCAAAAAACATTTCATAGAAGTCTCCTAATCTATAAAATAATATTACATCTTCATATTCACTTTTAGTCCTTAAATACTCTCTCATCATAGGACTAACATCATTCAAATTAACATCTTTTCTTTCCATAGCATTTATTATATTACAAAATATTAAAATATAAAAGAAATAAAAAAAGAATTTTAAATTCTTTTTTATTTATTTAAAGATTGTTCTTTTTTTACTGGAAGTAATGTATTTTCATCTGTATATGCATCTTCATATCCAGAGCAATCCTTTTCACGGCTAAGATCAGCACCAGCTAAATCACATCCTTCAAATGATTTAAATGTAAAATTGCAATCATCAAACATAGATTTACTTAAATTTTTCTTATAAACAAGTTGAGGATTCAAATCAATATTTGTACCTCTAAAATCTATTCCATCTACTTTTAATTTTTCAGAATTAACAAGTGTTAAATCAATATATCTAAGATATGGTAAATATGATTTATTAAACTCAATATGATCCCCTACTTTGCTTAAAAGTGAATCAATTTCAATTCTTATTTTAGAACTAGTTATTGACATAGGCTCACTATCTATTTCCTTTAATCTTCCTCTTACTTTATCAAGTTCACTCATTAGTTCTAATTCTCTTAGCTTTAATCTTTCTTCTTCTGTTTTTCTATCTTCTAGTTTACGTTTTTCTTCTTCTTTCAATTCTAACTTCTGAATTATTTTTTCTTCTTTATTTAAGTTTTCTGTTTCTTTCCTTTCTAAATCATCATCAATACTATATGGAGTTATAATATCTTTAAAGAAAGTACTAGAAATTCTATCAACATTTTTACTTTTTGTCCCTATTATGTCTTTAGTTGTTTTAAGCGTCATATCAAGTATATTAACTTCCCATTTAATTGGTTTGACTTCTATCCAATCATTATTATATTTAATAAATCTTCTACCACTTACAATGTATTCTTCATATTTTTTATCACCTAATAAAGAATTAAATGAATAAGACTTATCAGTTTTTTTAAGCATATTATTATTAAGTAAAATATCTAATAATTTCTTTTCAGCACTTTGCACAGTATCTTGTGGATAATAACCAAATTCTATAAATCCGTTTTTCATTTTTTCTTTAATATAATTAATAGACTTACATTTAATTTCTACTTTATATCCTTCTTCTTTGTTTTGTACTAAAGAAAAGTCAGATTTTTGTTTTTCTTCTACATTACTAACCATTTTAACATCTTCAATAAATGGATATATGTTAACTATTCCTAAACCATCTTGTTTTTTATCAAATGCCATTTGTAAATCTTTTTTAATATTAGAAAGATAAACATCTCTATTTTTAACACCTTTAGATACAACTTTCTCACTACTTTTACCTATTTTTTGAATTTTATTTAATGCCTCATTTGAAAAAAATTGTTGTATAGGAAAACTCATATAATAGTAGTATAAAATTTCTTCTGGAAATCTTTCATTTAAAATTCTTCTATTAAATTCTTCTTTAATTTGATCAGTAAAATAAGATAATTTTTGATTATCTTTACTTTTAAAATCTTTATATAAATAAGGAAATAAAATATAAAAAGCTTTACTATAACCTTCAATATTATCTGTTTTAATACCCATTTCATATAATGATAAATATTCTTTTGGAAATCTTAGTTTATTAGTGTATGAACCTGGAGAATTATAGTAATCAATAATACTAGAATACTCTTTTCCTAAACAATTATATTTAATATTTGTAGTACTATTATCATTAAAAAATACCTGTATTTGATAATTATAATCTTTAGATAATATTTCCAAAACTTTAGCTGAAGAAGATGGATGCATTGCGATATGATATTTTAAGTCACTATCTAAACTATTTAATGTTTTAACAAGTAAATCATTTGGACATTTAGAGCTCATAGCAACACCAGCTCTGACATAATCATCTTTACTACCAGCTAATTGGTATAACAAATCAGTTGAAACATTAGGATTTAATGGTACATATCTTGCTAATTGTGGATTATTTGCATACTCTGCTAGTTTTTCAAGAGAAACATTTGGACTTGTAACCATATCAATCTTTTTTTGAAGTTCCACATCTTTTTCTTTCATATCTATCTCCTATTATAATTATATCAAAATTTATAAAAAAAACATATACTTATGTATATGTTTATTATTTACTTATACCTTTAGCATGCTTAGGCAACTTAGTGTTTTCATCAACTATAGCTTCTTCATATCCACTACAATCTGTTTCTTGCGATAAATCAGTGCCTCTTAAATCACATCCACTAAAATCTTTTAAGATAAATGCAGTATCATCAAAACTAGAACCACTTAAATCCATATTATAAACATACTTTGGATCATAAACATAAAGATTAGTTCCCCTAAAATCTATACCACTTATTTTTAAATTCTTAGTTTTTACACTTGATAAATTAATATATTTTAAATATGGTATAAGCTTTGGATTAAACTCTTTATGATCATCTACCTTAACTACTAAATAATCTGGGTTTACATCCACTCTTTTAACAACAATTACCTTTTCATTAGAACCTAATTCTTTTAATTCTCTATTAATATCATCTAGTTCTTTTGATAATTCTAACTTTTTAAGATTTAACTCTTCTATTCTAGCTATTCTTTGTTTTTCCTTAAGTTTTTTATTGCTTTCTAATTGCATTTTACTATTTAGATCACTAATAGTTTTATCTTCCTGTATTTTCTTGTTTAATTTTTTGCTATCTTCACTTTCTTGAATTTTTGATTTTTCCATTTCATCTTTTTCAGATTCATTTAGTATAGCACTATAAGGTGCAATTACTTCTTCAAAGAAAGACTTAATGATTTTTTCTTTACTTCTTAAATTTAATCCACTTAAATCATTTAAAGAAGTTAAACTCATATTTTCTTTATCTATTATCCACTTAATTGGTTTTATTTCAATCCAATTATTATTATAATTTATAAAACTTCTATCGTTCACTTCATAAATAGGACACTCTTTTTTTCCAATTATATAATCAAATGTATATTTTTTATTACTTTCTTTTATAAAATTATTATTTAACATTATATTAAGTATTGCTTCCTCAGCAGAATCTACCTTCTCTTGAGGATATTGGCCAAATTCAATTATTCCATCTTTTGATTTATCCAGTATATATTTAATTGAATCGCAACTAATTACAAATTTAGAACCTGTATTCACATTTTGAATCCTAGAAAAGCTTGTTTTATCCTCTCTATTAGTGTTTTTTAATAAAGAAATACTTTTAATATATGGATAAATATTCACTATTTCATCTGTTTTTTCTTTTTTAAAAATATTAGATAAACTATTTTTTATTTTTAATAAATAATAATCCTTATAGCTTGTTCCTCCAGGCATTATTGTTTTTCCTTTGCTATAAATATTTTTTATTTTCATTAATGATTTTTCATTAAGAGCATAATTAAGAGATGTATTTCCATGTAAAAAATATAGTAGTTCTTCACTAATTTCATTATTATTTATTCTTGCATTTAATTGTGAAATTATTTTTCTAGTATTACTAGATATACCTGAAGAAAATAAACTACATTTATAAAGCAATATGTAGTAGTATAAATCTTTATATTTTTCAATATTATTAGTTCTAATTCCAAGTTCATATAAAGACAAATATTCTATTGGAAAGTTTATATTATCATCTATATTAACTCCAGATAAACAATTATATTTCATATTTGTATTGCTTTTTGGATTTTCAAAAACACTTTTTAACACTCTTTTATCATTACTATGGGATAACATATCTAACATATTATCAGTTATATTTCGATTTTTAATAACCAATCCCCTAACTATACTATCTTTATCTTTACATAATATTTCAAGTATTTCAAGAGGACAATTTTTATTTACAGCAAGAGCACGCTTTACTTCAACATTATCACCTTCTGCCAATTCCTTTAAGTCATTTATACAATCGGGATAATATTTCATATGTTCTTCAACAATATGATGTTCTTTATTATTTAAAAAATTAAAAAGCCATATATATTTATTTCGATTAAATGATTCTATATTTTCTCTAACATAATCGGAATTATCTATTGCAAGCCTAGCAAATACTTGAAGTGGACAATTTTTATTAATACCAACTTTATATCTTGATATTTCATCAGAATATGAAAATCTTTCAAGTATATCTATAGGACAATTTGGATTAGATAATACCGCATATCTAACAAAGTCTACACTATCATGTGATAGTCTTTCAAGTATATAAGGAGGACAGTTTGGATTTTCTGCAACGTCCTCTCTAACAATAAATTCTGAATCATGAGACAATAATTCAAGAAGATCAATAGAGGCTGTGCTCCTTGCTACTCTTGCTCTATTATATTTATTTTCATGCACTAGATCTAAATAATCTATTGTATCTTTACTTTCATTTAAACTTCCAATTTTCATGTTTAAACCACCGATCTACTATCTTATTTTATTATAGCAAAAAAATAATAAAAAACATATATAAATATATGTTTTTATTACTTAAATAAATCTTTACTATCAAGTACTATTGTAACAGGACCATCATTATATATTTCTACTTTCATATCACTTCCAAATATACCTGTTTCTACATGTATGTATTTTGACAATTTTTCATTAAACAAATCATATAATTTACTTGCATCTTTTGGACCTAACGCTTCAGTAAAAGATGGCCTTCTACCATCTTTTGCATTAGCATACAATGTAAACTGAGAAATACTAAGAATACTTCCTTTAGTATCAATAATACTTAAATTCATTTTTTCATTTTCATCTTCAAATACTCTTAAATTAATAATCTTATTAATCATTTTATCTATTATCTGTTCATTATCACCAAAAGTGAAACCAACAAGCAATACATAACCGTGATCTATGCTACCATTTACTTTATTATTAATTGTTACTTTAGAATTTTTACTTCTTTGTAATACTACTCTCACTATATAAATATCCTTTCTACATTAGATACACTTGCGATTTGTTTTACTTCTTCAATAAATGTATGAAGAGTAGATATATCTTTTACTTTGACACTTAAATCATAAAACATTTCTTTATTTCTATTTATTAAATTTATTGATTCAATATTAATATCGTTTTTAGTAGCAACAGATACTATATTCATCAAAATATCAGATACACTATCAATATATACTTTTAGTTTAGCAGTATATTTATTATCAGTATTATTTTCCCAATGAGCTTCTATAATTCTTTCACTACTTAAATCAATATTTGGACAATTCTTAGCATGTATTTTAACTCCATAACCACGAGTAATGAATCCAACTATATCTTCACCATATACTGGATTACAACAAGTAGCAAGAGTTGATAATATATCTTTAGAACCAGCTATAATAATACCAGTATCAGTTTTAGATGCTTTCTTTGGAAGAGCATGAACTTTTTTCTTTTGCTCATGTATTTCAAGTTTGGCAAGAACAGTAGATGGTAAATATCTCATAGTAGAAACACTAAAATATAAATCATCAAGTGAGTCTACGCTCAATAACTTACATAGCTTTTCTATGTTTTCATCAGTAAACACTTCATTAAATTCGACATTTTTCTTTTTACATTCAGCCATTAGCATTTCATGGCCTAATTCTAAATATTTTTCTCTTTCTTTTTTATAAAAGAATGATTTAATTCTACTCTTAGCACTTTCTGTTTTAACAAACTTTAACCATCCTTTAGAAGGAGAGTGTCCTTTTTGAGTAATTAATTCTACCAAATCACCATCTTGAAGTTCATAATCAAGTTTTACCATTTTAGAATTTACTAATGCTCCAGTAGTAGTATTACCTACTTCACTATGAATTTTATACGCAAAATCTATTGGTGTAGAACCGCTAGGTAATTCAATAATATCCCCTTTTGGAGTATACACATATATTTCTGTTCTTTTAAGTTCATCTTTAATATTATTAAAGAAATTTTTATTTTCTTCAATATCATTTACTTCAACAAGTACTCTTAGACTCTCAAGAGCTTTATCAACATGATTTTTATTACTTCCATCACTTTGCTCTTTATAGCTCCAGTGAGAAGCTATACCTTTTTCAGCTATTTCATCCATTTCATATGTTCTAACTTGTAATTCATATATTCTTTTATCTTCACCAAATATAGTTGTATGTAAACTTTGATACATATTAGGTTTAGGATTAGCTATATAATCTTTAAATCTATTAGGAAGTGGTTGATATTTAGATTGAACAAGACCAATTACTCTATAACAATCTTCTGTACTATTAGTAAGAACTCTTATACCAAGCAAATCATATATATCATCCCATTTTTTTCCATTTTTGAGCTTATTATAAATTCCTCGTACTGATTTAACACGAGATAAAATTTCATACTTAATATTATGAGAATCAAGTATTTGCATAATCTCATATTTCATTCTAGATAATGATTTTTCTAACTCAACTTTACTAGAATTTATTTTATCAAGTACTTTATTATATCCATCAGGATCAGTATATTGTAAGCACAAGTCTTCCATTTCACTCTTCATTTTTTTCATACCAAGTCTATGAGCCATCGGTATATATATATTTTGAGTTTCCTCTAATATATATTTTTGATGAGTAGGAGCATGAACATTTAAAGTTCTCAAATTATGAAGTCTATCAGCAAACTTAATAAATAATGTTGCTGGATTTTCAGATAATCCTAGTATAATTCTTCTATATTTTTCAGGATTATTTACTTTAAATGTTTGCCTTAAACTACTAATCTTACTAACAGAGTTTACTATATCTGCAGTTTGTTTATCAAACTTTTCTTCTAACTCTTCATAAGACATTTTATCAAGAGAAATTGCTTCATGTATTAAAGCACAACCAATTGTAAGTGGATCCATTTTATAAGTAGCTAAAATATATGCAACATTTACTGGGTGAACTATATAATCAACTCCAGTTTTTCTTTTCATTCCTTCATATATCTTAACAGCTTCTTGATAATACTTATCTATAAAATCAATGTATTCACTTTCCATATATGTTTTTAAAACATCAACAAGTTCATTATAACTATGATCTTTCAAAATAATCACCTCAATCTGTTATTATTTCAGTATCTTTTTTACTATTTAATTTATTCATTACATATTCATTTATATCATAATTATTAGCATTTAATATTTCGCTAATAATTTCATAGAGTTCTAAATTATCACGTTTAGTCCAATTGGTTTCAACTAAATAATTCCATATATCAACTTCACTAATCATATTAAAACCAAGTCTTCTTACTTCTTTTAATTTAGAATACAAAGCAGGTTTAACTCTATCATATAGCTCTTTTAAAGTTTTAAACTCTATGTTCATATTATTCACCACTTTAATTATACAATAAATATACATAAAAAGATATTACAAACGTAATATCTTTTAAAAAAATCTAACAAATTCACAAGCTAAGAAATCACCATTTAAATAATAATTAAATTCATATTTAGCATCATTATACTTAAAAGATTTTGAGTACTCTCTTCCTTCTTTTAGTATTGATTCTTCAGGCGTTAATTTAAATTTAAATTTCTTCATTCCGTAATAGTTTTCATTCATTTCTATATTATCAGGAATCTTTAATTCTCTTAAACAATCTCTTTCAAAAGAATCCATATATTGGCTCATAACAATTAATGTAGGAATACCCTCAATTTTCTTTTGAATATCTAAATATGATTGAAAAACATTTGCTTTAAAATCAGACTCTCTGATATAGAGCATATTTCCCTCTATATCTTTTAACATTATATTTTCACCGCTAAAAAATATCTTATTAGTATCAATATTATATTTACTAGCAATTATACTGTTTGATTTGTTTGTAAATTTTAATTTACTGATTTTATTTAAATTTTTATTACTTAAATAATAACTCATAGATCTATTACTATCTCTTAAAAAGAATACACAAAAAAGAATAACTATTATTAAAACAATACTCATTATTATAATATTTCTTCTAGTAAAATATTTTAAAAAATTAACCTTACTTTTTTTAACAACCTTATCTTCTAAAATGACATTCTTTTCACTAGATACAATCTTATCTACTTTAGTAGTTTTTTTTGTAGATTGGGGTTCTCTAGTAGTACTTTTTTTTGGTGTGGCTGTTTTAGAAGTACTTCTTTTTGGTGTGGCTGTTTTAGAAGTGCTTCTTTTTGGTGTGACTGTTTTAGAAGTGCTACTAGATCTCTTAGCAGGTTTCTTTTTTGTTTTATTAGTTACCTTTTTTTTCTTCTCCATAATAAGTATATTTGTAAGGAATATTATTTTTCAAATATTCCTTACAATCCTTTCTATTTGTTATTTAGTATCCACTACTCCATCCAGAGTCAGTGAACTTTTTATAATTTGATAAATTAGTACTATTTATAGTTTGACTTTCTGAAAGTCCAAGTCCTTTAAGTGTTTTATTACTTGCAACTTTTTCAAGTGTAGAAACACTTAATAACAAGTCATTTATACTATCATTTGAAAGCATATCACAATCACTTACCATTAATGCTAGATTTACTACATTTTCTGGAATGATTTTATTAAATTCTATACTTTCAAGACTTTCACATCCATAGAACATACCACTCATATCAGTTATATAAGTTGTATCAAAGTATGTAAAGTCAATACTTTCTAAATTTGTTAAATAACTAAACAAGTACGATGAATTTGGACTTGCAATTACTCCACCTGCTTGACCAATACTAATGTCATAGTATCCATCTTTTTCATTTGTAATCCATAACATTACACTTCCATCTTTCTTACTAGATATATCATATGATTTACCAATAGTATTAATATGATTCTCAAACTTAATACTCTTAATTTCACCTCTATATATATCTGTATCTAAGAAGTAATCAGTAGAAGATACTTTATCAACCTCTACTTCATTAACAGTTGTAATCTTATCACTTATAGATGCAGCACTCTTTGCAAGACCTCTAGTATTAGCTAATGATGATAATCCATCAAGATTATTCTCAATGCTCATACTCTTAGAAGATGTAAATTGCGCATACAATCTATTTGTATTTTGTGTATTACTGCTTTTTGTTAATATCCATCGAGCACTTGAATCTGTCCATCCTGATACACTTCCCTGTATAGTTTTACTTGAATTCATTACAAGTGATCCTCCACTTGCTGCTGTATACCATCCACTAAATGTATAACCAATTTTACTTCCCTTAGGCACGTTTGTTGATGAAACATTTACTTCATTTGTTCGTCCTGTATAAAAATTAGCTGCTTGATATTTTACATATACGGGATTAACAGCACCTGTTTGGAGTGATCCTCCATTTGTTGTTGCATCAAAATCTATTCTTGCATTTACTAATCCAACTGTTGTATAACTTTCAGATCGATCTGGGTCAGAATAAAGGCCATTCCAAACAGCATAAGATCTACACCCATAATATCTTGTTCCTAAAAATTCATTTTTTGCAATGGTAAGTGTTTGGTTTGAATCGATGTTACCAGACCATGTTATATTACCATTGTTGAAATTTGTAGTAGACGTTGCATATCCAAATTCATAATAAACACTAGGAGTAAATGTAGCACCATCATAATTTAATAAACTACTCGAACAAGTTAATGATATTGTTTGATAATTATATACCTTTGTTGTTCCTCCCCATATTTGTGTATTATTTGTAGGTAATATACTTGAAGTAAATTGAGCATATAGTTTATTTACTGATGTATTATCCGTTGTACTAGTTAGTATGAAATATTTAGATGCATTTGTCCAAGAGGCCACACTTGCTGTAACATTTCCAGACGAATCAATAACCATAGTTCCTCCAGATGCTTCTGTATACCAACCACTAAATGTATATCCTGTTTTAGTAGCAGTAGGATAATTACGATTTGTTGTTCCTGTTCTACTTGAATAATGACCAGAACTATTGTATGGAACGTATACTGGACTTGTTCCACTTAATGTTCCTCCATTTGTTGTTGCATCAAAATTAATTCTAGAATTAACATGTGTTACAGTTGTAGTTGTTGTTGCTGTAGCAGTATCTGATGATACCCCGCTATAGTATCCATATGCGCGGCAAGTATAATATCTTGAACTCATAAATTCACCTGCCGGAACACTATAAGTATTTGTCATACTTGCGTTTCCAAGCCATGTTATTACTCCATTTGAGAAATTTGTAGTACTCGTTGCATATCCAAATTCATAATATAATGCTACACTTGAACCCACTACATCTCCAAATGGTGTTGTTGAACTACTACATGTTAGCGTTGTTGTCTGGTATCCATATACTTTTGTTGCTCCACCACTTATTGTTGGTGTAGTAGGAGCTAAACCTGATAATGGATTACTTACAAACTGAGCATATAAGGGATTTACTGATGTAGTATTTGATGTTGATGTTAAAATCCACTTCCCGCTTGAATTTGTCCAACCACTTACTCCTGAAACAAGTGTACCATTAGAATTTATTACCTTTGTTCCTCCACTAGATGCTGTATACCATCCATCAAATAAATAATCTGTTTTTGTTGCTGTTGGATAAGCTCTATTTGTTGTTCCTGTTCTACTTGAATAATGAGCAGAACTATTGTATGGAACGTATACTGGACTTGTTCCACTTAATGTTCCTCCATTTGTTGTTGCATCAAAATTAATTCTAGAATTAACATGTGTTACAGTTGTAGTTGTTGTTGCTGTAGCAATATCTGATGATACCCCGCTATAGTATCCATATGCGCGGCAAGTATAATATCTTGAACTCATAAATTCACCTGCCGGAACACTATAAGTATTTGTCATACTTGCGTTTCCAAGCCATGTTATTACTCCATTTGAGAAATCTGTAGTACTCGTTGCATATCCAAATTCATAATATAATGCTACACTTGAACCCACTACATCTCCAAATGGTGTTGTTGAACTACTACACGTTAGTGTTGTTGTCTGGTATCCATATACTTTTGTTGTTCCACCACTTATTGTTGGTGTAGTAGGAGCTAAACCAGATAATGGATTAGCTTGCCATCTAGCATAAAGTGTTACATTACTATTATATTTAATCCACCTTTTGCTAGAATCACTATATCCACTTACACTAGCTACTAATGTACCATTTGCATTAAAGACTTTTGTCCCACCTGTTTGTGCTGTATACCAACCTTCTAGCATGAATCCCTCTTTAGAAACAACTCTATAATCTGGAGTCCAATTATATGAACTATCTGTTGGTACACTAGCATAAGAACTATAATATGTATTATATCTATCTGCTGTATTAGTACCTACATTATAGTAACCATTAGACCAACTTTTTACATTAGTTGTATCCCATGTACCACCATTATTATTAAATGTTACTTTAACTCCTCCTGCATTATAATTTGCTTTTAATGTACCATTACCATCTCCAAATGTATAAACTGATTTCATTTGATTTTTTGTAAAACTTTTAACATTAATATAATCAACGTTCCAGCTTACAGAAGTATTATTACTTCCAGTAATATACAGATATAAAGTTGGACCAAATGTACCAGCATCTCCCATATAAACAACAAATGTGTATGTTTTCCATGCTCCTGTACCAGCATTAGCATCATATGTGTATCCACCACCTACTCCTATATAGTGAGAATTCATTCCACCTAAAGTTAAAGTATATCCAGATGGTATTTTTGCTCTTATTTGAAAAACATTAATTCTTCCAGGAGTTGTTGGCATTAATTGTGGTCCAATTCCTCCGGCACCAGGAGATGCTGTTCCATTAGTTGTTATTTTTAAAGAATATCCACCAGTTGCAGTAGAATCAGAAACCATACTAGCTGATACTGTATTTCCAGATGAATTATTATAAATATTAGGTATAGTTGCAGAACTAGAATTGAAATTTAAAGAGTTAGACTCTGTAGGACTTGAAGTTGTATCAAATATATTATAAGTACCTACTGAGCCTGTTTCTAAGCTAAATCCTTTAAAAATATATCCTGTTTTACTTGCATTGTTTGTAACACTATATGTTGTTCCAGAAAGTTGAGATATTACTGTATTTGAAGTTGATGAGTTCCAAGAACCACCATTTGGATTAATTGTTAAGTCTTTTAAAAGAGTTATAGCATTTGCATACAATGTAGTGGTATTAGCAGTTATTGTATAATTTTGACCTGCTGCTGTTCCAGTAGTTGCTCCATTTGTTGTATTCCAACCAACTGATGCATAATTAGTATTAGGTGTAATACTAGGAAGAGTAACACTACATGATATATTATCTGTTGTTACTTTACAATTACCGCTTGTTGCGCCAATAGCACTTACATTAGCACCTTTTGTATATGTTACATTAAATTGGTAAACAGTATATAAAGCGTTTGAACATGATGCTGCTGCTAAAGCTACTGTGCTATACTCTGCAGTAGTATCTTGTCCAGTAGAAAGTCCACTCCATACTGAAGATCCAGGACCAACAGCAGTACTATAATTACTTGTCCCTGTATCTGAAGTTGCAAGTATTGCTGTATATGTTGTTGCACTAGAAGATGCTAAATATTCATTTCTATATATTGTTCTGTCTATATAAGAAGATCCATTATAATAATAATTTGTAACACTACCTGAATAAACTGCATAATAAGTTTGACCTCCAGTAAATGTTGTAACTGCTGTTAGACTATTAACTGCTGCTACAGCTTTATATGTACTATTATATTGTCCTTTAGAACTTGATACTACACTAGGTACTGTTGTTGTTGTTCCAGAAACAGATGTTGCAACACTTGTACTTGAACAATAATATGTTCTATTAGTTGGTGATGTAGCAGTTGCTAGTGTCACTCCTTCACAAGTTGTATTACTGTTATATTTAAATGTAACATTTTCATTTGCTGTACCAATTACATAATATGTTGTTTCACTTCTATTTTTAATACTTTGAATTGTATCTAATCCACTAGTAATCGTTGAAGTGTTTACTGATGTTGAATATCCTGCAAATGTTAAACTACTCCAAAGTCCACTTATACTCGTCATTTCTGTTGTGTTATTGTTAGCTGTTGATACTACACTTCCCATTGCTGATGTACTAGTAAAGTATTCATTTCTATATGCTGTTATTTTTGCGACACTATTTGTTCCACTTGCTGCACTTGGTCTATATATATTTAATGCAATACTATAATTTGCATAATATGTTTTATTTGCACTTATTGTTAAACTTGTGCTTCCCATACTTGAGGTAGAATCTACTACTCCTTTGTATGTACTATTTTGTTTTCCTTTTGAACTAGATACCTCACTTGGTACACTTATCGTACAATTTGTTGCAGTATTAACCATTGTACATGTTGCTGTCTTTGTGGCAACAGTCAAACTTCCTGCTGTTGTATTACTATTATAATAAAAAGTTGCTGTTAATTGTTTTGAAGATATTACATAATAGTCCATTACAGCAAATAAAATCCATTCATTTGAAGAATCACCTTCCTCAAAAACAGCATGTAATGTACTTCCTATTGAAGCCCACACATCCATTACAGAATCATTAGCACTTACTCCCCAACCATTTATTGAATATCCATCCCTTGTTACTGTTGGTTGATTAACAT